>Ga0206832_10053_pt1 | contig 28320 bp, 24 predicted proteins | sample Alteio_BWOrgCont_74_FD_152896 | JGI IMG/M metagenome (GOLD analysis project Ga0206832, IMG submission 152896) | Enriched cells from forest soil in Barre Woods Harvard Forest LTER site, Petersham, Massachusetts, United States -... | ecosystem: Environmental > Terrestrial > Soil > Temperate forest >... | reverse complement strand
GCTGACGATTATAAATCCTGAACAAGGATTCCCTGTATTCCAAAAACTTCTGCAACATCAAGTGCGAGAAACGCGCTATCTCGCTGCCGCAGCACTGGCAGCTACAGGAAAATATGGATTGCCGTTAACCCTTAAAGTATTTAAAGAAAATCAAGATCCTTATGTTAGAATGAATTTAGCGCTTGGAATGATCGGCCAACGTGTCAATACGCAGTCGGCTTGCGACTGTTTATATGGAGCACTCACACAACAAAAAGAAAAATGGGCTTGGTCGGAAGATGATAACTTCAAAGTGCTAGCACCAAGCAAAGTTAAACACGATGAAACAATCCCAAATTATCCCGAAGCTGTCAATCAACTGACAAGATTAGAAATCTTACAGGTCTTAGCTGTTGTCCATTATCCTCATGCGCAACAAGCCATCAAAAATTTCCTGCAAGAAAGCCATTGGGGCATAAGTGGAATGGCTTCTGCATTGTTATTGACGGAAGGAGATGATGACGCAGTCGATCTCGTACAAGCACTTCTTAAAGACAACGATCAAAAAGTTAGAGTGCAAGCGGCATTGATTTTAGCACTCTGGGGAAAAGGCGATAGCGTGGTCCAAATTTTACAAGAGGCCTACCCAACGGCTGACAGAGAGCTAAAAGGCCAAATATTAGAAGGCGTCGGCCGCGTAGGATCAGAAAATTCCTTGTATTTTCTTGCAGATAGGCTTCAAGAGCCCTACCAAACACTCAGAATCATCGCCGCTGCAGCACTGCTGGAATGTCTCTATCATTAGGATGTCCGCATCTCTGCCGCCGCTATTCGCGGCTCAATGTGTATGTGAGGCTACCACAGGCTTACGCCAGTGGCTATATGCTTCCGCCGCTATTCGCGGCTCAATGTGTATGTGAGGCTACCACAGGCTTACGCCAGTGGCTATATGCTTCCGCCGCTATTCGCGGCTAACTCATGCTTTCGCCTTTATTTATAGTTAGTGTCCTGTCATGTCCTGCTATTGCTATTTGCGGATAATTGAAGATGTTTTGATGTCAATAACGCTATGCCCTAGCCGCTATTCGCGGCTAACTCATGCTTTCGCCTTTATTTATAGTTAGTGTCCTGTCATGTCCTGCTATTGCTATTTGCGGATAATTGAGAATGTTTTGATGTCAATAACGCTATGCCCTAGCCGCGAATAGCGGCGGAAGCATATAGCCACTGGCGTAAGCCTGTGGTAGCCTCACACATACATTGAGCCGCGAATAGCGGCGGCAGATTACGACTTTTTATAGTTTATAGGTTTCTTTAGTCCTTTTTGCCTGGCTCAGTCCGGAGCGAATGCGGAGGACGTCTGCTAAAAGCCAACCGTGACTGAGCGATGAGCGAAGGAACGGTAGGTATGATCTCAGGCAGAGGCACAGGATGGTAGTTTCGAAAGAAGTCTATTTTCGAATGACGGCGATATATAAACCGTTCCACCAATCGCCTTTATCACCATTATTCTTAGCCGATAAAACTGTCTCATAAAGGACAGTATATCCGAGTCTATTAAAGGCGGCATAAGTGCCAAGAGGAACCGGAGGAAAATTCCAATCGTCGACAATTGCTATGAATACATCATCGAGAACATCGTTGTAGTAGGTGAATGCCTGTTCCTGAGCCGAAGCCGAATGATCACCATCATAGAAATAAATATTTACAGGAGTATAGAAAATTTTCTCTTTAGGCAAGCTAAACGCATTTTTTGAATAAAAACGCCCACGATTGGAAGGGATGAATTTCGAAATATTTTTCTTAAATACACGTTTTGGGGCTCCAAATTCAGACCAGTTATCTATCCCTATTGCATCAACAAGTGAATCATTATTACCATAAAGTGCAGAGATCCATGTTGAACCCTTCCATACTCCAATTTCCAAATAGGATGAATTTGGACAAGCGCAGAGATTATTTAGTAAATGGCGAACTTTTGCAGAAGACATTCCCTGTATTTTTAAAACTTTGTCAGGCAGTTTAGAGTGTCCTGCATTTGCGTTTATGATACATTTTTTTACATTCTCAATTAAATTTTCCTCATCCACAGTTAATTGGGGAGTGTCAGCCACCAAAAATTGCATGCTTGCAATCACAATTATAAAAACAGCAATTATTTTCATTTTATCCTTGCACCTTTTTTCACAAAACTTTTGAATCACGTTCGGTATACACATCATTTCATACTCTTGATTTTAGTTAAACCTACTTTTTGCTTGGGATTAATCAAAAATTGATATATACCGAACGTGACTCAAAAGTTGAAAGGGGCGTAATATGACAATTATAGAAACAATCAATGAAGGCATCAAAGAAGCGATGCGCAACCGTGATCAGATTAGACTCGACACTTTGCGTATGCTTAAATCCAAAATATTAGCCGTTGATGCTCGTGCCGGCCTTCCCGACGCAGACGTATTAAAACTTTTCAAAACTTATCTTGGCAACCTTCAAGAGGCACTAGAGCAAGCTCAATCGATTAACCGTCCTGAACTCGTTGAAAAGTTAAAAAGTGAATTAAAAATCGTTCAGGAATTTTTACCTAAAGCCCTTTCTGCCGAAGAAACAAAAAAAATCGTGGTGCAAGCCATTGCCGATTCCGGTGCCAAGACAAAAAAAGAGTTTGGAATGGTCATGAAAAGCATCATGAAGATCAATAATACCGTGGATGGAAAATTAGCGAAAGATCTGGCTAATCAATTGTTAGCTGATTAATTTATTTTTTCTGCTCTCCAACAATTTTTTCTATCGTCTTACGAGCATCTTCCGGTAGGCTTTTGCTTTTTAAAGCTTGCTTATAGGCTTCGATAGCTTCTTCATTCTTTCCAATAAAATTTGCGGAATCTGCAAGGATGCAAAAAAGAATGTAGTCATAAATAGGATATTCCACAAATACACTGTCATTGGGGTGTAAATCATGCGAAGCGGCATATTTTGAAATGATATAGGAAAGAATATAATTTTGTTCTTTGAAATAGTGTGCTGCCATACGTGCTAAAGGCTCTATTCGTGTAGGACGATATTGGTACGCCATACTATAGCTTTTTAAAAACACGGAAGGCTCCATTCCCAAAGTCTCTTGGCACATTGCAATGGAATTTAGAGACCAAAAAACCTCTTGGTCCCAACCACCCATTAATGCGCTTTTATTAAAATTTTCTAGCGCTTTTGTATAGTCTCTGTCATTCCAATATGCCTGAGCAAGGTAAAAACGATAACGGGAATTATCGGGTTCCTTCAAAAGAGCCTCTTCAAGAATTTTTGCATCTTTCTTATTCTTGTCAGGATCCTGAGTGCGATGACCATCAATTGCTTCAGCAGAAATAATAACGCCTTTCAATTCTACACTTGTTTTGGCCTCGGGACAGATTACAGATTCATGCAAAACACCCACATATTTCCAATCTAAACGAGTGTTAACCAAGCATGCGCGCAACACATGCGATGCTCTTTCTTTAATAGGAATAAGATATAGATCTGCATCAAGCGCCGGCAGTGAAAAATCATTGTTGAAAATCAGTTGTTCATCGGCATCGATAAATAAGAGGTAATCCCCCTTACCTTTTGCTAAGGCAATTGCTTCATTGCGATTGTGTTCGAAATTAATCCAAGGCCTTTCATAGAGCTCTCCGGGAATATCTTTCATCATCTCTTTGATTTTTTTCTGAGTTCCATCAGTGGATCCGGTGTCGACAATCACCCAATAATCAATCAATCCTTTGACAGAGCTGAGGCAACGTTCAATCACTTGGCTTTCATCTTTAACGATCATGTTCAAACACACCGTTTTGGAAGATAGTGGCTTTATTTTTTTTGGAGTTTCGGCAAACAAACAGAACGATATACAAATGAAATATAATGCCAAGACACTATTATGCGTGAAAAATCGGACCATTGTCTTGCCGTTTGCAACTATGGTATGTAAAATCATTTCGATTCGTATTCTTTTTGAGATTTTAAGTCTACAACGGCATCGAGAGGAATATGGCCTTCATATAGATGGTAATATTGTGTCGTTCCTCCCGGATTAGTTTCATAGGTCAATCGACCTTTTAATTTTTCTGTAGAAAGCTTTAGGACAACATATTGCTTATTATCCCAAAATTTCTGAACAACATGACTCACCTGATCCTCTTTAGAGAGATGAATGAATTCTTTATCCATCGGGGATAAGACGATCTCGCTCCCAAGCAAACTTTCTTGCCATTGCTCCGGGGAGACTATTTTATAGAGATACTGAGGATTCATATTTTGTTCTATACCATTTAATTCACTATAAGATATCACAACTGCCATCATAATGGCAAAAAAATATTTATTCATATTCCCTCATTTTACGAACGTTACTAAAAATAAATTACTTTGACACATTTACAAGATTTATATGAACAAATATTTGGAACCATCCTTAATAACTTAAAATTTTGTCAAGCCAGCGAAAATCACGATTTTCATCCAAAAAGGACCAGGACTCACACGACAAGCACGACTCACATGACCAGGACTTGGGTCGTTGTCATGTATGTCGTGTATGTCCTGCGAGTCCTGGTCCTCTAATTTAGAGTGCATGATCTTCTACTTGACTTCTGTCGTGGCATTGCAATAGTATGATGTTAAATCTTTAATTTTACCGGAGTAATTATGAAAATTTTTCAATGTTCTTTAACCATTCTTTTTGCTGCTGCACTATTGATTTCTCCACTTTCAATCTATTCAGAGAGCGAAAGCGCTCCTACAGAAAAAGCAAAGACAACCGATGGATATAAAGAAATTACGACAGAAAAGTTAAAAAGTATGATCGATGCGAAAGCACCCATGATGATCCTTGATGCAAGAAAGAAAAACGATGGCGGCTTAATTCCCGGTGCTAAACCCTTAGCCTACAATGCCACCGATAAAGAAGTTAAAGATTTTCTAAAAATGGTTCCAAAAGACATGATGATTGTCGTCTATTGCTCGAATGTGTACTGTCCTGTTAGTAAATATTTAGCAAAAAGACTTGTTATCCTAGGCTACACAAACGTCTACAAATATCCTGATGGTCTCTCAGGATGGTTGGACATGAAATATCCTGTAGATCCCGCTAATTAAACGTGAATAGGACTAAAACAGGCGTCGTCCTTGTCAACTTAGGGACTCCGGATTCGCCGGCTCCGCGTGACGTTTACCGTTATCTCACGGAATTTTTAACCGATCAACGTGTTATAGATATGCCATGGCTTTCTCGGCAGCTTCTTGTGCGCGGATTAATTGTTCCTCGACGCTATCGTCAGTCTGCAAAATTCTACCGGCAAATTTGGACGAAGGAAGGATCTCCACTTAAGGTTTATGGATATCGTCTCAAAGACAAGCTACAACAACATCTTGGTGACGAGTATATTGTAGATCTAGCCATGCGTTACCAAACACCTTCAATCGAAAACGTATTGAAGAACCTGATGGAGAAAAACATCAAGAAATTGATCGTCATTCCTCTATTTCCTCAATATGCATCTGCAACGACAGGGTCTGTTCACGAAAAAGTCATGGATGTCATCTCGAAATGGAGAAATATACCGGAATTGGTCCTTGTGAACCACTATGCTGACAACCCCGAATTAATTAAGGCGTTCTGTTCCGTGGCACAACAGTTAGATGTCAACAGCTACGATCATATTCTTTTCAGCTTCCACGGACTCCCTGAAGAGCAATTGCTCAAATCTGATTGTGCAAACCACTGCCTAAAAGCAAAAAACTGTTGTGGTACGCTATCGGAGAAAAATCAAAATTGCTATGCAGCACAATGTCACTCAACAGCATCTGCGATCATTGCCGCTTTACAGCTAAAACCTGACAGCTATTCGCTCTCTTTCCAGTCGCGCCTAGGGAATAAACCTTGGCTGACACCATATACTAGCGAAACCATTGCAAACTTGGCACATCAAGGAAAAAAAAGGGTGCTGGTATTCTGTCCAGCCTTCGTCTGTGACTGCCTAGAGACAATTTACGAAATCGGCATAGAATATGCAGCAGAGTTCAGAGCAGCAGGTGGTGAGTGCCTCGATCTTGTCCCAGGACTCAATGACCACCCTCAGTGGGTGGCAACTCTTTCATCTATCGTGAGCCGCTCCACTTTATGATTATCAAGTGTAGGTGTGAGTTTTACGCCATATAATTCCCAAGGAACATTTGTCACCCATTTATCTTGATCTATAGGCCGTAAATTATTTCCATCTTCATCAATGGTACATAAGGACACTGCATTGGCAATTGGATCGAAGAAGCAGGCAAAGTAGACATGCCTGACGCCTTGATGAACCCAATTTGTATCGGCAATATGTACTGCTGAGTCGATCAAGATTTTTTTAGATCTTGCAGAAAGTACTTTTTCAATTAAAACCGTAGTAATATCAGAAGTAATCTGAGAAGGGGTTATATCCGGATTTTTTGGCATAATGCGTAAAACGATATCCACTAACATTTTGCTGTAATCTCGAACCGAATTAATTGAAGGGTTAATCATTTTCAATTCTATTAAGAATCTACTATGCAATTCTTTAGGTAGAACATCTTGTTTGATACCATTTATGAAACACGTTTTTTGGCTTTCGGTGAGCTGTTGATTAGCAACACCCATGCCCGGTAAAACAATATGTATATTAATCCATTCTCTTGCTGTTTCATTCCCTTTCATGGCACCAACGACAGTTGGGTCTTCAGGAGTCAAAGTGAATGCATGTGTTGGGGTATCAGCCATATAGCGCTGATAAGGATCATCATCAGTTAGAAAACCATCGATCTTAGCCCTTTCTCTGCCGAATTCAATAAATGCCCGAAGAAGGTCCATAGCATTTTTCGGTCTTACAGATGTTTGTGCAAGGCTGAATCCTGTAGCTTTGGTAAATACAGGAGCATTATCACCACCATCAGCATCGCGGAATGGTAGATGCGCAAATTCTTCCCAATTTGACAAGGTATTAAAAAGTGTCTTATTGTCTTCGTGATAGAATCTAATGGCGTTATAGATAAATGAAGTGAAACCTGTGACCGCTTGTGAAACGTAATTCACTATCTTATTAATGGTCGTTTGGTATCCCAAGCATGCCTCATGGTCACCGGAGTTAACGAGGGTTAGCATTTCATTTGTTTTTTTGAGATTGTCAATCACAAAAGAATTAAATTCATCAGGGCAAGTGATTCTTCTTGCCGTTATGATATTTTCTCCTTTTTCTAGTGCGTGGAGGACAAAAGCGCCTGTTATTTTGGAGTGGCCATCTCCCGAACTATTAGGGATGCCAATGGCTTCACGTTCATCATATCTAAGTTGTATCGATGCATTTAAAATACGTAAAAATACATCTTGAACATGGCTTGCAGTATCGGAAACTCCATAGCTATAGCTTGAAGGCCATGCTTGTTTTAATTGAGAAACCACACATTCAAGAATTCTTTGGCGTTTATAGTCTCCGCTTTTAGCTTCTGACATCGCAGCAAGACAACTTTCCCATGCCCTTAGAAGAGGAGTATTCGTCTCGGCACTGAATGCAACCTCCGCTAAAGTTTTAACATCTTTAAATTTTTGAGGATTGAGTTTGCCTTGTGTTCTTACGATCAAAAGTTCAACAAGTTCATCTACTGAAACCCCGACTGTTACGTTGTCACTGAGGTATTTTTTTTGGAATATATAGGCTATAGCATTTTTAATCTCAGTTTCAACATCTTTACCTACAATACCAATTTGTTTACAGGCAGCAATGATCCCCGGAGATTGCCATATGTCACCATCGATATATTCTAATTTACCACTTTTATCTATGTACTGTTGGATTTGTACATTGTTATCCGCAATGTCAATAGTTGGGACAAAGTCCGTTTGGTCTGTAGCGCTTGGTCTTGAGAGTTTTCCATTTTTAATAATGTCAGCAAAGTCTGAGATGACTTTGCTTCTAAGTGTCCCCATCATCAATATTGAAACACAAGTTGCAAAGCAGCTACCGACATCTCCTTGGCGTATATCGGACAATAGTGCAGCCAACACCACTAGGCGCGCATGATTATCAGTGATGACATCATCTTCTTTTAAATTTAATGTGATTCTGATAATAGCATTCGAAATAAAATTTGGGCTCGCAGGTTTTGTGACGTTTTGCAATTGTTGAAGGATTTCCGGAGACTTATTAATGACATCTAACGTTTGCAAAAGCTCCATTTCACAACGCAACAAAGGAGTGTTCGTATAAAAATACTCTTTAATCATCTTCATGAAATTTACATTTATTAACCCTGCTGAGGTCAATAATATTGAAGCTATCGCTAATGGTTTTCTAGTACTCATGACAAAACTGGAATCTTGAAGAGGAACAGCATCATGACTTTTACATTGGGCATTAAGACCGTCAACAATTTTATCTATCTCATCATCGGTAGCATTTTGTAAGCGCAACAGTGATGATGGGATATCTTGAAAATCAAGAAGGGCAGCAGTTTTTTTACTATCTTTGTCCCCAAGGAAAATGAGTTTACCAATCTGATTTCTATAGTTATTGATGGCATTGATATTAAGGCTATCATGTTGCTGTACAGCCATTTTTTGGAGATTTGAGTGTAAAGTACTACAGAACTTGAATATTTTTTGCTTGTCGACATCATCTGATGATCCGAACAACGTTTGAGCAATCGTACTGTCATCTCGATAAAGCGTTGATTTCGATGAAAGTGCCGGAGTTTTGCTTTGAACATTAGGAAGCAATGAACGATGAAGGTAATCAGGAATATCATGGTGAAGTAAAATAGGGGTGCCGGGTCTTACTTCTTTGTTGTATACTCTTTTTGGCGACACTGTTGCCGGTAAAGAGGTTGATGAAAATGAACTCTTAATCTCTGTCGTCGTCATTAAATTACCTCTAGTTAGAAAGATTAGAACATAAAAAAATGAGTAAATAACAACGGTGTTATTTACTTAGAGACTCAGATTGAATTGTCATATTTTACTTTCATTGTTATCTAAACTACGAACGGGTTCGTTGTGCGAATGTGGTTATATTGCATATACCGAACATAACTCAAAAATTGGTTGTTGACTGCGTCAGCTTTGCGTCAAAATTTTTGTCTTCACTCGTGCCTTGCCAAAGGCAATGATCACTCGCTCCAGACGAAAAATTTTGAGCAGCCTCCTTGTCAAAAGCCAACTTTTGATTCACGTTCGGTATATAACTTCGATATAATTGATGGTTATTTTTGAGTCAAACCAAATATTTTTTTTAATTTTTATGGCATATCGAACGTGACTAAAAAATTTACTGTTATGAAAAGTGGAACTCCGATATACGGTAAGAAGGCCATCTCTCTCTAACGAAAAGGAAATATCATGGCAGTCGATTTTGACTATAGAGCTGAAATGCTCATCGCCAAAATTAAACACTATCTGATCACGACAATGGGGCGCGTCTCTGAAGAAGCCAATTCAGACGAATTCTATCGTGCCCTATGCTATTCGCTCAGAGAAGAAATCATGATTAATTGGTTAGCAACGACGCGAACACAAGTCAAAAATGATGTTCGTATGCTTTATTACTTATCAATGGAATACCTCCCAGGTAGAATCCTCAATAATAACATTACTAATCTAAATTCCGGGGATATTGTACGTCTTGTTCTCCATAAAATGAATCGCAATTACTCTGAAATTATCTCTCGCGAACCCGATCCCGGTCTTGGAAATGGCGGTTTAGGACGCTTAGCCTCGTGTTTTTTGGACTCATTATCGACTCTAAATCTACCTGCACAAGCCTATGGATTGCGCTATCAATATGGGATCTTTGAACAACAATTGTGGGATGGACTTCAAATTGAAGCGCCGGATTGTTGGCTATTGAATGAAAATCCTTGGGAATTCCGCCGTGACTTGCGTAAAGTCGTCGTTAAATTTGGGGGAAAAGCAACGAACTCAACGAATATCCATGGTGATGAGATTCTCATGTTGCACAATTACGAAGAAGTGTGGGCGTTACCCTATGATATTCCTATTATTGGATACAATGAGAATGAAAAATTTTCTGTAAATACTTTACGTTTATGGACGACAAAGGAGTCTCCCCTCAATTTCCAATTACAACGTTATAATGCAGGGAGACTTGATGAGGCAGCAGAAAATTCTGCTTTAACGGATGTGCTTTATCCGAGTGATAACCATGAAACCGGTAAAAGAATTAGACTAAAACAGGAATTTCTTCTTGTATCGTCATCTCTACAAGACATTGTACGACACTATTTATCTATTCACGACAATTTTCGCTCATTCGCTGATAAAGTGCGCATCCAAATCAACGACACTCACCCCTCTCTAATTATAGCAGAACTTATTCGCATTCTTACAAAACAGCACGATATCCCCTGGAAAATGGCTGTTGATATGACCATGGCATGTACGGGGTATACTAATCACACCATTCTAAGCGAAGCATTGGAACAGTGGGATCAGTCGCTGATGAATTATCTTCTTCCACGTCAATACAAGATCATTGAAAGACTTAATTTTGAATTTTGCAACAGCATGCGCGTTCGCTATCCCAATGATGAACAAAAGATCCGTCGTTTATCCATTTTAGAAAACGGCAAGGTGCGCATGGCCAATCTAGCGATTATTGGAAGCCACAGCATCAATGGTGTTGCCGCATTGCATACAGAAATCCTTAAACACGATGTATTTAAAGATTTTTATGACGTGTTTCCTGAAAAATTTATCAATATTACCAATGGAGTCACCCAAAGGCGATGGCTCCTGCATTGCAATCCGGACCTTGCAAAATTCATCACTAAAAGGATTGGCAATGGATGGATCACCGATTTTCCACAGATAAAAAAACTAGCTAATTTTGCCGGTGATGGCTCCTCTCAGGAGGAATTTTTGATTATCAAAAAGAAAAATAAAGTTCGATTCATTGATTTTATTAACCAAGAAAACAAGTTACGCAATGCAAATGGCGAAATTATCTCGCCACCACCAATCATCGATGCGGGATCATTATTCGACGTCCAAATTAAAAGAGTTCACGAATATAAACGTCAGCTCCTCAACATATTAAACGTCATCATGATCTATCATGAAATCTGCGAAAATCCTAATCATGAAAGGATAAAGCGAACATGTATTTTTGGTGGCAAGGCCGCTGCCGGGTATGAAACAGCCAAAGATATCATTCGGTTCATCTCCTGTGTTGCTCGCCGCATCAATAAAGATCCGGCAGTAGGAAACTTCTTAAAGGTCATTTATATTGAAAATTATAATGTTTCACGTGCCGAAATCATTATCCCTGCTGCAGAACTATCAGAACAGATTTCAACAGCCGGAACTGAAGCTTCCGGTACCGGTAACATGAAATTAGCGATTAATGGATCACTTACGATCGGCACTAATGACGGCGCTAATATCGAAATGCGTGAAGCGATCACAGATGTGTGGTGGCCATTTAGTTTTGGTTGTTCGACAGAAGAAATTGGACGCCTACGTTCTAGCAATAGCTATTGTCCTGGTGATATCTATAACAACAACACGAAAATCAAAAGGGCCGTCGATAGTCTGCGCGACCGATCCTTTGCCAATAATGATGATGAGCATCTTGCTTTTAGTGATCTCTACCATAAGCTTATGGAAGCGCATTATGGAGAAGCTCCAGACCGCTACTTCACATTAAAGGATCTCGAAAGCTACTATAAAACGCAGAAAGAAGTGGAAATTTTATATCAGAAACCAAATACATGGGCTGAATATGCCATTCACAACATTGCAGGGATGGGTTCATTTTCCGCCGATATCTCAATTAAAAACTACTGCGAAAAAATATGGAAAATCACACCATGTGTCTCTGACGACGAAATTCTTGCACGAATTAAGCATGAATATAGTATTGTTGATCAATGCCGCATATACTAGGAACACAAAGTAAAAACTATGTTTGATCAATTTATAAAAAAAATCACTTCTAATAGGTTCTTTAAAAAAATTGCATGGGGATGTCTTGCCGTCATAGTGTTAATTCTTCTTGTCTTGGGACTACGATCTTGTTCAGGCAATAATGTTATCAAGAAAGATGTCTACCGCATTGGACGGGCCAGCACATGGTACTCTCTACCATTATATGGGAGAGAGAAAAAATTTGTTGCCTTTACCAATGATCTCATCGCGATGATCGGCTCAGAAAATAAGATACGTTTTGAATGGATAGAAGCAAACTCGCAAACCATTCTTGATGGCCTAGAAGTTGAAAACTATGATTTTATCCTCTCTCCTATGCGTCCAAACATTGTGAATGAAGATCATTACAATTTCTCTGAACTGCTATTTGAATTGGGCCCCGTATTAATTGTCCGACAAAATGAGGATATTTCATCATTAGAAGAAATGAACGGTCGTCATATCGGTGTTTTATCAGGTTATTCGCCAATGTTCAATGCAATAAGAAGTGCCGGAGCCAATGATTTCGATCTCATATTCGTCTCGTATGATACGATGAATCGCGCTCTCGACTCTTTAGTAAACGATCAGATAGATGGGGTTATTTTGAATGCGATATCAGCCTACACTATGACGCATGGATTGTATGCAGGGAAGGTCAAAGTTGTCACACCACCACTCAACGATGAAGGAATAAGGATCGTTTCCCTCGTCAAATCATCCTTAGATGACATTATTGATGACATTAATATCAGCCTAAATAAAATGAGAATAAATGGAACTTATAGTGCTTTAATTGCTAAATGGGATCTTGTTGACCCGGAAACGGACTATTGGCATGCACCGGTTAAAGAAAAAAAGGATAACGCAATAAAAAAATGATTATTTTAAATGAATTATCTTCAGTATATAACACCTTAGCCAACGATCTTCATCATGCTAAAGCCATACCTGCTGAAATTGCGAAGTTAACAAAAATTAGTAAGTCAACTTTATTTCTTTCAGGGTTAAAAAACAGATTTCAAACGGATCGTTCCGCATTGATTAATGAGGTTGCTACAGCAGCCATTTACTCTTTAACTATTATCACTCCTGCAGTGATGTGTAGACATAGTTTTAAGTCCGGTGACAGTCTTATGGGCCATGTATATGCAGGACTTTTTGCCTATATTTTAGGTACTGTCATCATCAATAAAAAAACTGAAGTAAAGAGATTTGCAGTTGAGACCGTATTAGATGAATATTATATTAGAATCAGCAAGATCATAGACGAAAATCTAGTTGCCATAATTGGTGCCCAAAACTCTCTAAGATTAAAAGAAGAGATAAAATACATCACTTCTAACTCTACAATACAAGAAATCGAAACGAGAATTTCCAATTATTTCGTAAATTATGAAACATCTAAATTAGCTGTGCAACAAAAAAATGAATATTCAAATATCCAAGGTCACCTCGGCTCATTTTCGATCGAACAACAACAAAAGTCTTCACACAGCCCCTTACCCAGTAAAAGTCCATTAAAGGAGATACCAAATGAATAAAAAAGCAAAATCTGATGATCACGTATCACCAATAATGTCGATTCAAGAGTTTAACCTCGGTAACGCTGAAATAAATAAAAAACTAGAGAAATTTGTACTCGAAGACATGCAAAAACACAAAGGAATCACAAAAGAACAGCATAGCAATATTGGCGGATGGCAAAGCGAAAGAGATCTCCATGCAAAACTCGGCGACGGCACCCCTTACCACTCAGAACTGTTGAGATTGTTCGCCAGCTTCTCTTCGCCGATCACTCAATTCATTAATAAATGCTGTGTTCAGTGTAATGTTAAACCCAATGCGACCTATGACTGGGATTATTCCGATGCATGGTTTAATGTGGCGGCTCAAGGAGGTTATAATGCTCCTCATGCACATCCTTTGAGTGAGATCAGTGGAGCATATTATGTTCGTACGACAGAACCACCGGAGGGGTACCCTTTCAGTGGAAGAATAGACTTCTATTATCAGGATAAAAACACTCATTTTTTTCCTAAACCCGGGACTTTAATTTTATTCCCCGGCGACATGCTGCATTTTGTTCATCCCTACTATGGTGCAGGGCATCGTATATGCTTAAGTTTTAATATTAAAAATGTTCATATCGTTGAGTAGTGTGAAGAAAAAGACTATACCGGACGTGATTCAAAAATTGGCTTTTTGACAAGGAGGCTGCTCAAAATTTTTCGTCTGGAGCGAGTGACCATTGCCTTTGGCAAGGCACGAGTGAAGACAAAAATTTTGACGCAAAGCCGACGCAGTCAACAACCAATTTTTGAGTTATGTTCGGTATAACAAGGAAATTTATAAATGACAGTAGCGTTAACAGCGTTCAGGAATATCTTAACCCCTATGATTGTTGGTGCAGGCACAATCACACCAAAATATGTCTTAGGAGGCGTTGTTACCCCAATAAACTCGAATGTTAGCTCCATTAGTCATCCAATAATCCATTCAAGTTCGCCAGTAAATAGTGCTGAAAAATTTCCTGGATTACAATTATCTCGTTCTTATTTTACAAATAACAAAATATCAAGAAAACAAGATGAAACATGTAAATTGATATTTTATAAAGCCAAAAATAATCATGATTTTCAAGAGCCATTTTTTACTATCAAATTCCCCTCTAATATAAAGGGATTAGAAAGTATTAGAGCCGAATTATGTAAATGTTTAGAAATAACTCCATTTGCCATTAAAGATCTTGAACTCATCGAAAGTGCCCTCTCAGAAAACGATTTCAATACAATCACATTTTTAAAGAAAAATGGTGATATTTTCATGGTGATACGAGAGGGCGATATCAACGATGTATTTAAGAAGAGCTGGGAAAATCCCCCCACTCAAACAGAAATACACAACACAAGTATAGAGGTCGCTATAGAAATCCTTACAAAGGGTTCCTTTAGAAACTGTCCCCCTGCTACTATTCTCTCTCCTAAGACTGTCAATGCAACAAACCACCGCGTTGTTAAGGCGTTACAGGAATCAAAAAACTTTAATCGAATAGTTCAGGCTTCCCCTGCATTGGTGATAAGAAGCATTACAAAAAAATAAGATTTCTATATATACCGAACATAACTCAAAAATTGGTTGTTGACTTCGTCGGCTTTGCGTCAAAATTTTTGTCTTCACTCGTGCCTTGCCAAAGGCAATGGTCACTCGCTCCAGACGAAAAATTTTGAGCAGCCTCCTTGTCAAAAAGCCAATTTTTGAATCACGTTCGGTATATACCCAACGTTTACCGCCCAATGTAATCTATTTGATTTAATTTGAAATTTAATATACAAGACGAGATATGGGATCATCTAGAAAAAACATCATAATGAGGAGAGATCATGAACAGTGATCATGAAATTAAACATGTCGAAGACTTACTCAACAAATGTCTTCTCGAAAAAGACCTCAAGAAAAAGCTTGAGTTGAGTAAACAAATACCTGACAAGGTAGCAGCTATCCTTAAAATGAGTAATCTTACAGCCGCACACAAAGCAAAAATTAACGAGCTTTCTAAAAAGTGGATGGACATGCAAGGTTCTATAATGAAACAACTAGACGGACATGTCAGCCAGTTAAAAAAACAAGCAGCTAGTTCGGCTAATACTGCAAAGAAAAACTAATTGTTTTTGACCTAAGGATTTCCGGCTTTCAAATAGTTGTACACACCAACTCTGAGGAACGATGTGAACTCGTTTGGTGCCACTAAGGCATCGCCTGTGTCTTTGTCAGAGCCAACATTTTTAAGATAATCCGGGATTTTATCTTTGACGATATTGATCCAGTAGTTTCTTGCATAATGGGGATGCGATACTAAAAATTGACGCATCTGCTTCTGAGTGACTTTAATTTGATTAAGGGCTTCGCCATCTTTGAAGTAGTTTTGCCATCCCTGAAAGGCCATCCTAACGGGCATAGGTAATTCTTCGAGCGATAGTGTTGTAAGGTTTTCTGTTTTATTATTTGCTAGGCCTGCGATCAGACGAATGTATCCTGCAGGAGCTCCCGGCCAGAACTGAGGTTGCCATTCTTCTGCGTAGCTTATGAACTCCTGAAATTCTTTCATTGGGATAGGACGCTGAGTAAACTCATTGCTCACTAATCGCTTCCATGTATGATAGCGAAAAAGCAATTCAGGAGGCGCGGCAACATACTGATCTGCATAGGCAACATCGATCGTCAATTTATCCGTGTATTTGAATGCAGGTAAGTATGCACTTTTCTCTTTAACATTAACACGCATGAACTCGGGATTCTGCCAAAGGAAAAGTGACATATCACGATTCGTCACCTGCAAAAATGGGCTTTCTTTAAACAGAAGATTAATTTTATCAGAATACCAGTTTCCCATCCCCCACACTAACGCTGCAAATGTGGTTAATAAAAACAACCACACCCACAAAGGCAAAGGATTTTTGCTATATCCTTCGTGGATGAAGTCTTTTTCTGAAAGCTCGGGTCCTGGGACTGACATAATGCCTCTCTTGTTACCCTGTTAGTATCCGTAGCTCAAACGTACGCTTAAATAGTTCGTTGAGGTCTTGCTAAATTGCCCTTCACATGAATACCCATCATGATACTCTGCAAAAAAACGCAATCTGCGAAATAGTCCACAGAGCTTTCCAAACTCATACCCTAAAATATATGTTCCATCAATATGTTTTTTAAAATCTCCACTTTGACGGAAATGCATTCCAAATATCGGGCAGCCATACAGAACGTTTTTACTGTCTAGGAAACCCCAGCTTAGTAGTCGCAATTCCCCACCAAGAGCGGAATAAAATTGATGAAACTTGTAGGAAGGATCCTGTGCAACAACCCATCCTAATCCCCCATAAATACGGATTTCTTCCGTTAAATCGTGAGAAATAAAGAAATCAAGATATTCTGCACTTGGATTTTTCCTAACAAAATGTGGGTGATCCAAAAGGAATTCATCGCCTATATGTGAAGAAATGTGATAGCCGCGCAAACGAAACTGCCAGCGATCAATCGAATAAGTTAGCGGTACGGCGACATAATAGTCGGCGTTGATCAACGGTGCCGATTCATAACATGGATTAAAGACAGCCCACAAGCATCCTTCTAGGTCAATTTGCATTTGTCCATTCCATGGCCACACATCCAACCATCGATAGAGCGCAAAGGAATCACCGTAGGAAACGTCAATGTTGTTCTTTGTTAAAGCGTTATCACCAAAACGCCAGCCCGCTGAATAGGTCACTTGACGAGGATCTGCTATAAATGGACGAAATAAGGGGGCATCCTCAGGCAACCAGATGCCGCCACAGCATATGCCTTCATTAATCACGTTTCTTCCATTAATATCGATATCCACCGGACGTACTATTCCACCTATTCCACGACAATGATTCCAATTGCAACATTCGATCTCGCCATTGTTATATTCGTATTGGTATTGATTCTGATATTGGAATTGGTATGGATATTGATTTTGCTGATGACATGTGCAAGGGCCACCCTGAAGGCATCCACAAACACATCCTGGACCACATTTGGTCTGTTGTTGCTGACCTGCTGTTAGCACAGGCGAGAACACCAATAAATTGCTCAGTAATAGCGATGTAAAAAAACCGACAGTCCCTTTAATTAGATTTTGCATTTCTTTTTTAATCCTTATTTAATGAAGAAGTTGTAGCACGTTCGGTATATACCGAAACACATTGAAAATTGGGGATATTTTTTTATGAAGAATCTTAACTTGTAATTATAAAACAAAATATAATATAATAAATTCATATAATATTAAAACAAAATAATCAGATAATAAACTAAAACAATTAGGGGGATCGATGGTTCTATCAATTCCACCGGATTCTTTTCACTCCGGCCATGATCAAGTCTCTTCGAGAGAACAGGCGCAATCACCGGATGCAGTAACACCTCAATTATCTACCGATAAGAGTTCATTTGAGACTGTCAGTTTCCGCGATCAAAGCGTTATTACCAATGCCGTTTTAGATAAAATGTTTTTTGCTAACAAAAAATCCTTTGAAGGTGGCCATTTATATTGGGTTGCTCCCTATTTCGTTGAGGCTTTAAAAACTGTCACTTCGACCTTAGCAGAAGAATGTCAATGTCATTTTCCGGATGCTTATCACTCGGATCTTCTTCGAACAGGGGTGGAGGTTATCAAAGAATGTGCTAATGAACTGAGCCAAATGCAGCCATTGGCGATGTATGTACACGAATATGGAATAGGAAATAAAGCTGGAATTTTAAAAAATAAGGAATACAAAAAAAACAATGATATTCTCAATACAATAAATAACACAATCAAAGAAGGACAAACTTGCGTGATCCCCGTTGTCTTCGATCATCGCTCTAATGAGTCTGCTGCGGATCGAGCTTTTTGGCCCCCTATGTTTTTGCATGCCTCTCTACTTAGAATATCACATGAAAGCGAAGGGACATGTCGGGTCGTCCTATACAATACAGGAACCGGAAAAGAAGAGTATCATGGTCGTGGAAAAAATGAAAACGAATATCAGACATTTTTGGAGTATAAACATGTGCCGGTTGAAGATTTGCAGGATTTGAAAGTATGGGATGATTTGACTCGAGCTAACTTAACGCTCCAAGAAGGATATGACTGTCTAAGTCACGTCTGTCGTAATGGAAAAAAGCAACCTCCCCCAGAACACGAAGAGTTCTATGAAGCTGGCCAAGCAACAGGAAGTTGTGCATACCAATGTTTTCTAGCAATGATTAGAGAACGATTAGTCTCCAGTGTTCCTGATCCAGCAGAAGGTTTAGCGCTTTATAAAATTGTAAAAACCAAGTTAGTTGAAGCGTTTGTGCAGAGAACACAAAATTCTCTGGATCCTAAAATGACAACTTTATCGCAGTTCAAATTAAATATCTTGGGACTGGACATGCGTCTTGCACGCGCGCTAGTGATTCCATCGGAAAGAGAAAATGTATTAGATGAATTATGCGAATTATTAAATACTCATGACTTGCGGAAACTTGCACAAGAAATACAGGTCAAGGCATCCCAGGATGAGTCCTCACTTAAATTATTTCCAATTGTCAGAAGAGCGATCAAAGTATTAGCAAAACTTGGGGAATTGCCATCAATATCGGGTCCGGGTCTTGTACGCGAAGCGATAGCCGCAAGACAGGAAAAAATAAATAGAAACCTTTTAGAAAAGCTTGAAGGCTATTCCGAACTGGATGGTGAAAATAGAATCGAATTGGCCAAAGAACTTCTGAACAAGCTTGAACAAGGAGTGCTTTCGAGTTCTGTGATCAATTGGCTAACCACGAACATGTCATCTCAGATTAGCGAAAACAATCCAACTTATTCTCTTCTTGCATGTTTTGTCATTGTTTTGCGAGAGGTAGATAGAAAAATTCTAAATGCATTTATCAAAATTTATGCTGATGCAGGCAATATTGAAATGGTTCAATTCTTAAAAAACCGATTTTCTTTGTCAGTTTATATTGCGGATCGAGTGATTCCTGAGGTGTTGGATCGAATAAGTACTCCGATATCAGTGTGTTGGAAAAAAATATTCGGCTCCTCAGAGACCGATAAGAAACCAAGTAAGAGAGCACGCAAATTGTAGTTTTTGTACTTGCCAATTGCGAACGAGATTGTTATAGTGATTTATTGAACTAAGGCAAAGCAAAAGGAAACTACGATGAAGAAGAAATATTCAATGATTTTAGCTACCGGTCTATTTACCATCAGCACGGCTATCACAGCAGGAACGACGGCACCAACAACGACACCTAGCGTAACTGCGCCACAGAAAACACCATCAGCTATGCCCAACATACCGGCACCGGCACCGGCTGCACCAAAGACAACGCAACCCCCTGCTCCTGCCGAACCCGCGGTCACTCCTCAGGCTGAAGCCCCTGTCACCATCGAAAAATATACAAATACAGAAAAACACTACTCGATACAATACCCTTCAAACTGGAAGAGGAATGATGTTCCAAAGTTAGATTTCGTTCTATTTGCTCCTCAATTAGGAGAAGAAACAAATACGTATGCTAGCATGAATATCGTTTCGGAAAAAGTGGGTCCGGGAATCACTTTAAATCAATTTTATACTGAAAGCGTCGCTAATCTCTCGTCGGCCCTTAAAGATGTTACTGTGGACAAAAATGGTGATACGCTAATTAACAATATTCCGGCCAAGTGGGTTCTTTATTCGCATGTAATGCAAAATATTAAACTTCAGGTGCTTCAATATTTCATTGTCGCCAATGAGACTGTTTACCTTTTAACATTCAGTTCATCTGCCGATAGCTTTCAAGACTATCAGACAAGCTTCGAAAATATTGCTGATAGCCTTCATATCACGAAACCGAAGAGTTAATTTGAAGTGATAAGATCCATCATGATTTTGACGAAGTTATCCGGTGAATAAAGCTTTGCTTTATCGCTGTTTGTGTAAGCACGGATATTATCAATATATTGTTGATATTGCTCTTTCGTCATGTTTTTCATAAAATCGTACAATTGCTCGTTGCTTGCAAAATCATCGCGCGCAATGAAGCAATTTTGGGGAATATAAGTCGTGATGTTTGAAGCTCCCATATAAATGGGGATACTTCCAGCATTAAGACATTCGAAAATCTTTTCTGTGATATATCCAGGCACGCCTTTGATGTTTTCATAAGTATACGAAAATTTGTAGTGATTGATTTTATTGACTTTTAGCGTGATTAATCCTTTGTATACCTTAAGCCAATGGGGCCAGCCAGCACCATAGAGATCAAATTCTGTTGGGTGCAGCGATTCATAAAATTTAATGACTTCGCGACGCTCACCATACAGTTCATCTGGATGTGTGGAGCTCTTATTACAACAAACCATCGTACATAGTTTTTTCGATTCAAAAGCGATGGGATTTTCAATCATTGGATGCATTGCAGGATAATAAAATTTGAAATACTTTTTGTTGTCGACAAGGGCATCGTTCCATGTATAAATTTTAGAGAAATGCTTGTGGTATTGCGGATCATAATTTTGGGGTAATACGGATGGAGGCTCCCATAGGAATAGGATAAGTTTCTCTTTTGGATATTTTTCGACAATTTTTATCTGATTAGGAAATATTTCAAATACGATCAAATATTTAAAGTCTTCTAAAGGCGTAGAATAATCTGTTTGGCGTACTTCATAGCCTGCTTTGGAGGCAGCATCGAAGAATTGACGAAATGGTTCTAGGCATCCATCCCTATTGTGAACAGGATTATCGAAAGAGAGAAGGTTTGGCCAATATCCAACGCTGATATAAATCAGTTGTTTTTCAGACTTTTTGGTTGTTAAAGCAGTGCAATTTTCACTAGCACTTAAAAGAGGAATAGAGGTCATAGATGCTATGATGAATGAGAGAACGAGAAAAAATCGACCAAAGAAAAGTTTCATAAAAGCATTTTATCTATAGTTGTGCAGCGGTTGCATTTGACGAAAATTGCCGTATTGTGAAGTGATAAAACTGACACCTTCGTTTTGGTAAGCAATAGATGGTACAATAGCATAACAGTTATAATCCTTATGTAATTTTGCGTACGTATCGTCAACAGGGAAAATATGTTCCACTTTAGGATCGAAAACTTTGCCTAGTTCAGCTATAAGCGTATCATACATCGTATGATTGACTGCATAAGCACTTGTGGTGAATCCCCCGCCCACCTTGGCTAAATGGGGCGAAAATTTCTGATTGGAATACGGCGGCCGTGAATAAGTTACCAGATAAAGCATGTCCCATTCTTGAGGTAATTCCATCATCGCCTGACGAAAAATTGTGCCGACAGATGCCAGTGTCACCGATTTTCCATTAGGGCCGACAATGCCAAAGCCATTATCATCTTCCAAGATGAGAACATTGCGATTTTTCACAACATCTTGGTAGGCCTTCTTTTGCAGTACAACATTTTTTTTATCTTTTGCCTCTTGAAGTTCTTTCAAGGCATTATCGTAGCGCTCTTTAACAGTCTTGATGGCTAAGTAATGGCTGAGATAACACCCGATTTCACCTTGACGTTGATGGTCAAATTTTTTTCTTCCATCTTCAGTATTGAGATTATACCCCACCCAATTCCAATCCATTTTTTTCCAAAGAGACGGATCGACAGAGGTCCTTCCATTGATGGCATATAATATCTCTACTGTTTTCGCACCCACAGCCTGTAGGTTATTGGCAGCGAATTGCAATCTTTCCGTATGCCCTTGAATGTTAATGATCATGATATTTCCAAAATAATCATGCAGATGCCAATCGACATCGAGGTTATCCGGCCTCGTGAGGCATAGCTGCGAAGCTGCTAGAGCTTGATGATTGGGTCCATATTCAGCAGAAATCGTCGAAGAAAACGTATTCAATACAACGAAAACGAAAAGGCTTTGTATCCAGAAGAGAATTTTCATAAGAATAAGACCCATTGATCGGAATTAAGTGGTCTCGAACATACATGGATGATACTATTTATTTCAAGAGAGAGTTGTAAAACGTACATTTTCACGAGATAGTGCGTTTTCGTGCCCATGTGCGTGCACGTGCACGTGCCCGATTTTTATAACATTTGACAAGGATCCATTAAAGGTTAAAAGACTCATACAATTCGGGTACGCACACGGGCATGAGAGAGGACAACGCACGGCACTAAACATCCCCGAGAACATATATACCGAACGTGATTCAAAAATTGGCTTTTTGACAAGGAGGCTGCTCAAAATTTTTCGTCTGGAGCGAGTGACCATTGCCTTTGGCAAGGCACGAGTGAAGACAAAAATTTTGACGCAAAGCCGACGAAGTCAACAACCAATTTTTGAGTTACGTTCGGTATACGTTCGGTATATGTTCGGTATACGCTCTTTCAATTCACATTTTGCTCTGCAACAATTGTTTTCTGATTCAGCCATCTACCGGATTTATATCTCCAATAGTAGATCCCAAAATTAACAATACTATAAAGAGCTATCACCATCCAGGCAGCATCCGCACCTCTTCCGCCTAGACCCACGAGGAGAAAAACAGGTAAAACGTAAGCAATCCAATTCACCAATGAGCTAATATAGAAAATAAATTTCGTGTCTCCGGAAGCTGTGAGATGTCCAATCAATATCCAGCAATAGCCATCAAAAAGGAAAAATAGACACATCCAAAAGATCGCCTGACTTGCTATGCCATAGAGCACAGGATCTTGAATCCATTGCGCCCCATCTGCAGAAAAAAACATCCCTAAAAGAAGATCTAAACATCCCAACATAATCCCCATAAAAAACAGAGAAAATAACGTATGCTGCATAATAGAAGCTCTAAATACCTTGGGAATCGATTTAAATGCTCGAGCTCCAATTAAATTAGCAATGATGGCACCGACACCCTTTGATTCAGCATCAACAATAAATCCAAAAAGAAGATAGAAACTCTGCACTAATGCAGCGATGGCCATTTGTTCACTTCCCCCCATCATGATGATCCGAAAAAAAACATAATGAGCTAATATTTCCACCATATGCCCAGTTCCTGCCGGCGCTCCTATGCGCAAGATATCGACAAAATAGGCTTTATTGAATCTCAATGACAGCGTCCCATAAATTTTGCGGTAACGTTTTGCTAGAAAACATATCAACAACAGAATCATCTGAAACGTTTGCGCTAGCCCCGTAGCTAATCCGGCTCCTGCCACTCCTAATGCAGGAATGGCTCCCCAACCAAAAATCAATATGTAACCTAAAATGGCATTGAAACAGTTGGCTATGAGAGTACACCGAGTGACGATTTTCACCTTGCCAATCCCAATAAAAAAGCCACTGTACGCAACAGATGCACACATAAATGGTGCAAATCCCATCAACATTTGGAAATATGCGATCTCATGTTCTTCGTTTCCAGTGCGATAAAAAACAAGACCGGGAAGATACAAAGCGATAAGCATGAATGGAACAAATAGCATTAGGGCAAACCACACCATTTGCCACACAGGTTTCCCCGTATCGATCAGCTTACCTTCTCCGTGCAATCTTCCTACAAAAACCTCTGTAATTGCACAAATAGCCATTGGAACGACGAGGAAAAGATAGTATGCCATGCTCGCATTCGCCCCCGCAGCCAGCGCCGTGGATGAATGCCAAGAAAGGAGCAGGCGATCGACAAACAGCATGACACTGTTGGACATCAGACTCAGCATCAATGGCCAAGACATCATCCAGATTTCTCTCAAGGAGCCAACAGGATATTTTGTCAGTTGATAATGACTATTCATAGACCATTATGAGCTATTAGTCGATTTTGATGAGTAAAATCCGAGTCACTTGCCACGGCATTGTCTGTGAAAAATAATAACACAAGAGAACAGATGAAAACGAATAGTGTTGATGCATGAGTGATACTTGATGATTCATTAGAACTACATGATAGGTACATGATCTTCCTTTTGAGAATGTAAAATAATGATATAACAGGCACCTCTAATACTAGGCAACTATTTCATTAAAATAACCAATAAAGGACCGGGACACGCACGATGTGTAGGACAAACACGACAAGAATTATGTCGTGTCGTTATCTTGACAGTTTTTTACCTGAAAAATAGGGGTAATAGCCCGAACCATTCCAAGCAGGATCAGAGATTGCGCTAATTCTTACATGAGGTAAATTTTCTGTGACAGCAGCAGTATGGATAAATTTTTCGTTTCCTAAATAAAGGCCAACATGACGAATTTTATCCGGTGAATAACCATAAAAAACGAGATCTCCGGGAGATAGATTTGCAATAGGAGTCTCAATTAATCCATTCCATGAAAACTGCTGTTGAGAATCGCGAGGCAGGAAAACCCCCATTTGCCTATAGAGCATTTGGATAAAGCCTGAGCAATCAAAACCGAAACTAGAGCGACCGCCCCAAGTGTACGGCAAACCTAGAAACATGAAACTAAATTCACACATCTCGATGCGGTTCAATCTATTACCATGACCAACAAATACATCCCCTTTTTGAATATATGCCATGCTTTTATCCGGTAAAACGACTTTAATCCAGCGAATATCTGTATCATCAACGATATCCATACAAATACCAAACGGAAGCGTTAATCGAGGACCATAGATAGTATCTTTAACATCATAAACATGGGCAGATAGACGATTAATTGTCACTGTTTGTTCGCTAGGAAGTAATGGATATGGAATATCTCGTTGGCAGATTCCGTCATTCTTGACCCATCCCCGATATCTATCGGCAAGAGTTTTAATTTCAATCCACTCTGAGGATGTCGTTGAATTTTCAATAATTTCTATCGGCTCAGAAAACAAGGATTGAGAAACAATTTCTGCATTATCATCCGGTTCCTTGCGCATATCGAGTACAGGAACGCAAATGTAGTGAAGTGACGATTGTTTTATAGACATGCTGCACCTCTATCAATCAAGAAAAGTCCGGCTGGTAGTTGATCACCAAAAACATACTCTTGCTCTGTTTGAGTTAGAGCATTTTCTTTGCGTAATACTGCTTCCAATCGAGCTATCTGTTCAGAATTTTTAAATTTTTCCACGATTTTTTCCACACAACGCATAGAAACATTAATTTCACGATGCTCAGTTTTACGTGCTAACTGTTCGATGAGAAAAACATGTCGTTTTTCATCTTCCCCGGAAAGTGTGTTTTTGTCCAATAGCTTATCGATCCAATGTTCACAAATGTCATGTGGAATAACATTAACAATAGAACCATAAAGGAGATGACGCGCACCAATCCTTCCCAATGCCCAATAGTCAGCAGGAATTCCTTCATCGGATTGAATTCGCTGTATTAAAGCATTACCCAATCGAATTTTTGTAGGGTTATCAAGCAATTCCAAAGCTCCTAAAGCACGAATTTTTTCCGAATATGGATAAATCTCACCTTTGGTTTTAACTTCGATCTTACCTGATCTTTTACTTAATATTGAAGACATCAAATCACTTGCTATTTGCATTTGTTGTCCTTTATTTAGTCCACCAGCAATACGACGATAGCAAATCCACAATTGTATCTGTTGTTCAAGGGTAAAAGGTTCTTTGCCTTCAGCAAGAATTATCTTCCATAATTCACGCATGCGGAAATCATCGAGAGCATATCCATAACCTGGTCTTAACAAAAATCCCACAATATTCCACCATCGCTCACGATGTTCCCCTGACAATTTGCGTCCATTTCCAATTTTTAGCACAATATCGAAAAGTCCGCGCATAACGCTCAAAGGCCACTCACGCCGTGGCATGCTCAGAAGCTCTTCGATTTTTTCCATTAGCTGTTTTGGCTTTATTGCTGAATGATCCTGAGTGAATACTTGGATAATAAGCTTTTCTGATTCTTTTAAAAAATCAGCATCAAAGGTCTGATCGGGCTTATTTTTTGCATTTTTATCGTTTGATGGTGAAGAAGGGGCCTCTTCCTGTCCTGCAGCACCACGCACTTGAAATTCGAGTGCCCATTTGTGCTCTGATATTGTCGATTTTAATGCGATTTCAATTGTTCCAATACTTGTAAGCCTTGCTTGGAGATGAACAGGGATTTTCTCTTGTCGTTCAGCAGTAAACTGTTTTTTTCCAAAACGTAGCATTGTGCGTATCATGGGAAGAAAACGCATTTCTGTCTGTTCTACAGGAATAAGATCACCGACATTATCATGCAGGCGAGTATGTGAAGTACATACTTGAAATGAAATAGGAGTATTTGGCATCAACATAAAGGTCATCGTCGGCTCAAATACAAATCCTTCATCACTTCCTCGAGGCATCAATGTCAATGCCATCGGTGTCATGCCACCTTGATTATTTTGTGTGTCTACGACAATGTAATATCCTCTTGCAAGTCCACCGCCAATTTTCACTCCCAAGCCGCGTCGCACCTTTCCATAATAGGCAGCACCGCGTGCAACAGCCAAATCCAGGTTGTATGATGAAAGAATTTGCAATGGATGATCAGGAAACCATTCTTCTAATGCATCAACGACAGATTTTTGGAAAAGTGCCGATTTCATCACCCCACCGTTAAACAAGATGAAATCCGGTTTTATCACTCCATGATCATTTTTGTTTTCCCAAAGAAAATAGGCCAGATGTTTTATAATGGAAGATTCCGTTTCATAGGGAAGCCCCATAGAATGCTTCTTCGATGCTTTTTGCAGTTTCAAAGCTTCTTCCCAAGAATAAGAACCAAAAAATCTATCCTGCAAAAGTTTTTGCACTTCACTTTGCAATAGATCTACAGATAACGTTCCTTGAACAACTCCGGAACCACCTTTTTGCAGAAGAATACGCGATGATGTATCTGAGGTCTCTTCCTGCTTCACCTCCAAAAGCTCTTCCTTTGCACGTCGCGATGCATGCAAAAGCTGCAAACGATGTGTTGATGAAAGCTCATGTCCTTTAACTGATAATTTATCTTCTGCCAAATGTGCTACAGCAGCATCCATATTATCACCGCCAAGGAGCAAATGATCGCCCACTGCCATTCTTCTAAATGAAAGTTTTCCATCGATAGAGATCACATCAATGATGCTGAAATCCGTTGTGCCTCCACCGACATCACAAACGAGCACTTGCGAGCCGATTTTGAATGCTTTTTCCCATTGTTGTTCGTGCTGAGCAATCCAACTATAGAATGCAGCTTGTGGTTCCTCAAGGAGTGTTATATGAACACACCCTGCTTTGCGTGCGGCTTCTACGGTTAACTCGCGAGCAACCTCATCAAAAGATGCAGGCACCGTCAATACAATTTCTTGGTTTTCAAATTCAAATGCAGAATCTTTTTTTGCTATCTCGCTATTCCACACATCGCGAATATGTGATAAATAGAGCGCTGAAGCCTCTACAGGACTCATACGTCGCGATTCATCATCAGACTGTAATGGTAAAATTTTATCTCGTCGATTGACGCCGGAATGGCATAGCCAACTTTTAGCTGAATGCACTAGACGCGTAGGAATTTTTGCCCCATGATTTTTCGCAAATTGTCCTACAATGGTCGATGGTTCTGATGAACCTTTTAAATTTTCGTGTGCCGCGGAAAGATAACAAAACGAGGGCAATACCGATAAAGCCTCAATACGTCCTTCAGCGACCAATTGTGGTATTCTTAATAATCGAACGGCAGCTTTTGCCTCCAATGTATCAATATAGGACACACTGGAGTTTGTTGTTCCGAGATCTATTCCAATAATATATCGCATTTATAAAATCCCTTTAAATCAAGGCATCAGGAGCATTTATCTTTAAATGTTTAAGCTTTAGCCGGTAATTTCCCCAAAAGATACCATCATATAAAATTTGGGGCAAGCAATGAAAAATTAAGAA
>Ga0206832_10051_pt1 | contig 28358 bp, 26 predicted proteins | sample Alteio_BWOrgCont_74_FD_152896 | JGI IMG/M metagenome (GOLD analysis project Ga0206832, IMG submission 152896) | Enriched cells from forest soil in Barre Woods Harvard Forest LTER site, Petersham, Massachusetts, United States -... | ecosystem: Environmental > Terrestrial > Soil > Temperate forest >... | reverse complement strand
TAGCGGTGTTGGCAAAAAATGTATTGGTGCTAAAGTAAATAACAAACTGGTGCCCCTAAGCCATGTATTGCGCAACGGCGACCAGGTTGAAATACTTACAAGCAACAAGCAGCAACCTAATGAAGATTGGCTGAGTTATGCCGTTACAGCAAAGGCGCGTTCGGTAATTAAGCAGGCACTTAAAGAGGAAAAAAAGAAGCTAGCCGTTGAGGGTAAAGAATCTTTAGAGCGTAAAATGAAGCAGTTAAGAATAGACGACACCGAAGCCAACCTGGTTTTGCTGCTCAACTATTTTAAAATGGCTACCACGCTTGACCTTTACTATAGCATCATTAACAAGAAGACTGACCTTTCGGAAATGAACCAGTTGGATGTGGTTGCGGGTAAAATAAAACTACCTAAACCGGCCCATTTAACTACAGAGGAAATAAAGGATAACATTGATGACGCCGTAAAGAAAACGCTGCAAAAGAACGCTGAGTTGCTTATTATGGGCGAAAACGCCGATAAGATTGATTACAAATTTGCCCCATGTTGTAACCCTATACCCGGCGATGACGTTTTTGGATTTTTGACCATTAACGACGGTATAAAAATACACCGTACCAACTGCCCAAATGCTGTACAGTTAATGAGTAAATACGCTTACCGGATAGTAAAAACACGCTGGACCAAGCAACATGAAATTGCATTCCTAACCGGTATTAAGTTAACCGGTATTGACGATGTGGGACTGGTAAATAAAATAACCAATATCATAACCGGGCAAATGAATCTTAACATGCGCTCTATCAGCTTTGATAGTAGCGACGGGGTTTTTGAAGGCCGCATTATGGTTTATGTGCATGACACTGCTGAATTAGAAGACCTGAGTGCCCGCCTTACTGCACTTGATGGCATTTTGGAGGTCGGAAGGTTTGATTCGGAGGATGAGGGGTAAAAGAGAAGGGGGGTTGTGCCCCTCAGAACGCCTAACCAACTAACAATCAATCAAATAAATCAAGTACCCAATTCCCCTAAAAGTTCGTATTTTCGCATGTGACTTTAACTACCAGACCTGACCAGATTGAGGAAGTGAAGAATATCTTCTCGGCCTACCTTGAGAAGAAAGACCTTCGCAAAACCAACGAACGCTTCCATATATTAGAGGAGATATATAGCCGCCACGACCATTTTGAGGCAGAAGCCCTTTATACCGACATCCGGAAAAAAAATTTCAACATTAGCCGGGCCACGGTTTATAACACCCTGGAACTGTTAATTAGCTGCGATTTGATTAAGAAACACCAGTTTGGCAAAAACCTGGCCCAGTACGAAAAAAGCTACGGTTATAAACAACATGACCATATCATTTGTGTAGATTGTAAAAAAGTAGTTGAATTTTGCGATCCAAGGATACAGCAGATTAAAAGCATGATGGGTGAATTACTGAATTTTAAAATAACGCATCATTCGCTAAATATGTATGGTATTTGCGGTAGTTGCCAAAAGAAAAGAGAGTTAGAGGCGGCGAGTAAGAAAGAAGTTGAAGTATAATCGTGTTCATGTGCGCATGTGTTCATGTGTTCACGTGGATTTGGTTTTAGTAACGTGAACACCCGAACACATAAACACTTGAACACAATCAAATAAACAAACAACAAATACAAACATGAAAAGCGAAACAAAAGACGGCATCCTGGTTATTTCATTGGAAGGGAATTTATTGGGTGAGCATACCAATGCCCCGGTAATGGAACTGATTAAGCAAAGCATTGATATTGGCAACAAGAAGGTGCTTTTTAACCTGAGTGAAATGAAGTTTATTAACAGCACCGGTTTGGGTATGCTTTTAACTGCAGTTTCGAAAGTGAGAAATGCAGGTGGCGAACTGGCCCTTTGCAGCTTGCCTGAGCAAATGAAAAAGCTTTTGCAGATGACTAAACTGGAAAGCATTTTCAATACCAGGCCCGATGAAGCAAGTGCCATAACTTTTTTGAAGACGGCACAGTAGTTTTCGACAGGATTTAAGTTTTAAAATAGCAGCCAATGCAAAACACCATTGCTGCTATTTTGAATTTATGGAATTTGTGAGAAGAGAAATTAAGATTGACTAAGAACTTTTAAATAGCAGCACATGAGCGTTGATATATTGCTCGGCCTACAATGGGGCGACGAAGGAAAGGGAAAAATTGTTGATTACCTGGCAGGCAATTATGATATAATTGCCCGTTTTCAGGGTGGGCCTAATGCAGGGCATACGCTGGTAATAGATGGAGTAAAGACCGTGTTGCACACAGTGCCCAGCGGTATTTTGCACGAGCGCCCCATGAACGTAATTGGCAACGGAGTAGTAATTGACCCAGTAACTTTGCGCAAAGAAGTTGAAAACCTTTTGGGCAAAGGTGTTGAGATAAACAAGCGCATGTTCATTTCGAAAAAGGCGCACCTTATTTTGCCCACGCATAAAATTTTGGATGCAGCTTCAGAAGCATCTAAAGGCATTAATAAAATCGGTTCTACTTTAAGGGGCATCTCTCCTACCTACATGGATAAAACAGGTAGAAATGGATTTAGAGTGGGTGATATTTTAGATCCAAACTTTAAAGGCATTTACGAAAAGATAAAAGAGAAGCATTTAAAGCTGCTTACTATTTATGACTACAACGATTTTGATTTGGCAGAACTGGAAAAGACGTGGTTTGAGGCAATTGAATATTTACGTGGGCTTAACCTGATTGACTCGGAATATTATTTGAACAATGCATTAAGCAAGGGCCAGAGAATATTAGCCGAAGGTGCACAAGGCACTATGTTGGATATTGATTTTGGTACTTATCCATTTGTCACTTCGTCTAACACTATCACGTCGGGTGCTTGCAATGGGTTAGGTATTCCTCCTACCAAAATTAAAGAGGTAATAGGCATTTCGAAGGCTTACTGTACAAGAGTTGGAACAGGCCCCTTCCCTACCGAGTTGAATAACGAAACCGGCGAACTGATAAGAAAAGTTGGCAGCGAGTTTGGTGCTACAACCGGTCGCCCACGAAGGACTGGCTGGATAGATTTGCCGGCTTTGAAATATGCCATTATGATTAATGGTGTTACACAAATAGCGCTTACAAAATCGGATGTGTTGAATGATTTTGAGGTGATTGAGGCTTGTACTGATTATGAGGTAAACGGACAGAGGTCGCAGGAAATTCCTTACGATTTGTGTAATACAGAGATAACCCCGGTTTATCATAAGCTATGCGGTTGGAAGAGCGATTTACGTGCTTTTAGTTCGTACGACGATCTGCCTGAAACATTCCTGGGTTACCTTAACTTTTTAGAGGAATACCTGAAGACCGACATCAGCATGATTTCGACGGGACCTGAGAGGGAAAAACTACTCTTTAAGAAGGCATTGGAAGTGCAGTCGCTTTAATTACTCAAATACAAGATTGCTTCGTCGCAACGACGGCGCTGTAAGTATGGCTGAATCAACCACTGTTACCATCGCCGATATAACCTCGTTCAAAAAAAAGGCATTGCAATGGGCAAACTATTTCGGCACAGTGTGCCTGTTGGATAGTAATGACTATCCTCATGCAAAAAACAAAAGCAAAGATTGGGTATTGGCTGTTGATGCCGTTGATGAGTTGAATTGTGGAGCTGATGCATTTGAAAAGCTGAAAGTTTTCCAGGCAAACGCAGGCACGACCATTTTTGGCTTTTTGACTTACGATCTGAAGAACCAGGTTGAGAAGCTGGAAAGCAGGCACGAGGATAGGTTGGGTTTTCCGGAACTTTATTTTTTTAAGCCGAGGTATGTCATTGAAGTAGGTGGCAATAAAGTAACCATCAATCGCAATTACCCTGAAACTTTTGAGTTGATTGAGTTGATACAGAAACTTGAAATAAAGAAAGAACCCGGCCAAACGCATGAGCTAAAATTACGGGCAACAACGCCCACGGCTAAATACCTTGAAAATGTTGAGCGGATTAAAACGCAAATTAAAGAGGGTGATTTTTACGAATTGAATTATTGTACTGAGTTTTATGCCGAGAACACCATCATAAATACGATTGAAACTTTTAACCGGTTGAACGAAAACGCGAAAGCCCCCTTCAGTGCCTTTTTTAAGCATGATGGCAAATATTTGATGTGCGCCAGCCCTGAAAGGTTTTTAAAGAAAGAGGGTAGCAAGTTAATCTCTCAACCTATTAAAGGCACTATTAAAAAGGGGGTTACAAAAGATGAAGACGATGCCTTGAAGGTTCAACTCCAGCTTGATTTGAAGGAGCGGGCGGAAAATGTAATGATTGTTGACTTGGTGAGAAACGATTTAGCAAAGAGTTCGATAGCCGGTAGTGTAGAGGTTGAAGAGTTATTTGGTGTGCATGGTTTTAAGAATGTGAACCAGATGATTTCGACTGTGACTTCGGAACTTTCGCCGGATACGCATTTTGTTGATGCAATTAAAAACGCTTTTCCGATGGGGAGTATGACCGGTGCGCCGAAAATTGAAGTGATGAAGAATATTGAGCGGTACGAAGATGTTAAGCGGGGGCTTTACTCGGGGTCGGTGGGTTATATTACCCCGAACGGGGATTTTGATTTTAATGTGGTGATAAGGAGCATTTTTTATAGGGGCACTACCAAATATGTTTCAATACAGGCCGGCGGGGCCATAACTTATGACTCAATACCCGAGAAGGAGTATGATGAAATTTTGTTGAAAGCAAAAGGTATGATGATAGCTTTAAACGCCGAATTAGTATAGTAACTACGGAAGCACCTTAATGTTTTGCGTTTCACCAGCATAGTTACCACCGGCGGTAACCAGCAAATAAACGTTTACGGTGCCGGTATCGGCAAATACCTTGGTAACTATTTGTGTAAAGGCTATTGAATCGGGGTTATCGTAAAACTGCCAATTATAGCTATCGGCCAGTGCACTGCAACCGGCGTTAAAAATTACGGGTTGATTGCGGTGAATACTATCCATTGATGGAGTGGTGCTAAAGCAGGCAATAGGCGTTTTGGAACATGATTGAACGGTCAGTACAATCATGCCGGCAATAAATCCTACAACAAGCATTTTGGCACTTAACATTTTAGTTGGCTATAATCAGGTAATGCTTGTCTTTGCCTCTTTGTATCACCAGGTATTTATCATACAACAGATCGGCGGCAGATAATTTACGCTCGAGGTTAATCTTGTCTTTATTTACGCTAACACCATTGCCCTGAATCATTTTTCGGGCTTCGCCCTTAGAGGAGAAAATGGTCGTTTCGGCACCCAGCAGACCTACCGGTTCGGCGGTATTTGCAAAAACCTCTTTACTCACTCTAAAAATAACATCCTCATCAAAGGCGCTTTCAATTTCTTCGGCGCTTAGCTTTTTAAATTCTTCGAATGATGAACCAAACAGGATTTCAGTCATTTCCAGAGCGCGTTTTAATGCTTCCGGCGAGTGTACCCGGGCTGTTACTTCTTCGGCCAGTGCCCTTTGGAGTTTGCGCAGGCCCGGAGCCTCGTTATGTTCTTTCTCCAAGCCTTCGATTTCCTCCCTGGTTTTTAAGGAAAATATGCGGATAAAGTTAGGAGCATCGGCATCGGAAGCCTTAAGCCAAAATTGATAAAACTTATAAGGAGAAGTCAATTTAGGATCGAGCCAAATGTTGCCGCTTTCGCTTTTGCCGAATTTGGTTCCGTCTGCTTTTTTAATTAATGGCGTTGTTAAAGCGAAGGCAGAGCCCCCGGCCATTCTTCTTATCAATTCGGTACCGGTAACTATGTTGCCCCACTGGTCGCTGCCGCCCATTTGTAGCTTTATGCCTTTGTTTTTCCAAAGCCAGTAAAAGTCGTAACCCTGCACTAACTGGTACGAAAACTCAGTAAAGCTCATGCCGTTTTCGAGGCGGCTTTGTACTGAATCTTTGGCCAGCATATAATTGATGGATATGTGCTTACCTACATCGCGTATAAAATCGAGGAAGGTGAAGTTTTTAAACCAGTCGTAATTGTTAACTATTTCGGCAGCGTTATTTCCACAGTTAAAATCAAGAAATTTTTCGAGCTGCTTTTGCTGAGCGTCGAGGTTTGCTTGAAGAACGTCAGTGGTTAAAAGGTTCCTTTCGGTTGATTTGCCTGATGGGTCGCCCACTAAACCGGTAGCCCCGCCAACAAGCGCTATTGGCTTATGTCCCGCGCGTTGAAAATGCAGTAAGGTCATTATTTGCACCATATTACCCACGCCCAACGAGTTGGCAGTAGGGTCAAATCCTATATAACCTGTAACCATTTCCTTATTCAGCAAATCCTCTGTTTCAGGCATTATATCATGCAGCATGTTTCTCCACTTCAATTCGTCTACAAAACCCATTCTTTTGGTTGTTTTAATTTGAGGCAAATATAGGGGAAACGCCGAAAGGGTTGAGAAACGCTTTTGGCGTTTAGATATGCCGTGCCAAAAATTAACGGGCTTGTAAGGTTAACTTTCGAACAAGTTAAATGTTAATCCTAACAACCTGTAACTTGTAAATTCGTGTTAAATTGGCATAGTTAGGTTAAATTTCCGACCAGTATTTTATGCACTTTTTGTCTCATTATTACTACGAATTACCAGCTAAAAGCCCACTTTTTGTAGCAGGACTTGGCATTCCTGACCTCTCGCCGGGGTTTTCGAAGGCTTATAACTCTGTAATAAAAAATTCCGTATTACCCATCAATACTGAATTACAACAAATACAAGCGGGAGTATTAAGTCATTATGAGGCCGACAAGGCGTTTCACAACTCGCCAATATTTATGAATCTGTTATCTTTAACCACACAGGCGTTTTTAACTCAGGGGCTAAGCCGTGAAAGGCTAAGGTTATCGGTTATATCGCACCTGGCTGTTGAGTTAATGATTGACCGGCATATACTAATTGAGAATGAGCAATTGTGTAACGATTATTACTTGCAAATAAATGCGGCTGATGAGAATTTGCTTTCAGCGTATTTTGATGCATATTCGTTAGAGGAAAACAAGAGAAAATTTTTAGTTAGATTTAGGGGCTTTAAAGAGGGAAGATTTTTGTTTTTGTTTAATGAACTGGACAAAATAGTTACGGGTTTAAGCCGTATTTACCAGAACGTTACACAAATTGAATTTACGAGTGATGAAAAGCGGAAGTTTTTTGAAGCCCTAAACAATATTGATTCTACAATTCGTTATAGCTGGAAGGAAATTTTGAACGAAAAAGTTTATGAATAGAACAACCCGACTCTTGCTTCTTTTTTTGGTTTTAAGCAATGCATCTTTCTCGCAGGTGGTACGTAAGTATAGCAACGACTTTTTAGAGATTGGCGTTGGTGCAAGGGGTTTGGGTATGAGCAATGCACAAGTTGCTACAGCAAATGATGTTTACGCCAGTTATTACAACCCCGCAGGATTGATTAATATACCCAATACATTCCAGATTGGGTTTATGCATAACGAGTATTTTGCGGGCATTGCTAAATACGACTACCTTACAGTTGCCGTACCAATTAAGCCTAAAAAGCAGGTTATAGCTTTTTCGTTTTACCGCTTTGGCATTGATGATATACCCAATACTTTGTTCCTGATACAGCCCGATGGCAGTATTAACTATAACAATATCACTTCGTTTTCATCGGCCGATTATGCGTTTATGCTGCACTATGCCAACGCTTTGCCCATACCCGGTTTAAGCATTGGGGGCAGCGCTAAAATTATTTACAGGCAGATAGGGAGCTTTGCAAAAGCCTACGGATTTGGCATTGATGCGGCAGTACAATACCAGGTTAAAAACTGGCATGTTGGTGTAATGGCGCAGGATATATCGAGCACGTTTGATGCATGGCATATGAGTTTTACTGATGCCGAAAAACAGATATTGCTACAAACCAATAACGAATTGCCAAGTAACAGCCTTGAAGTAACCACACCCCTTATTACCGTGGGCGGTGCGTATGAAGGTTTTGTAGTTAATACAGCTAAGCAGAAATTTTCGATTAGGCCGGAAGTAGATTTAGGTTTTACAACCGATGGCAAACGAAATGTGTTGCTTTCGGCAAACCCGATAAGTATGGATTTAAGGGCCGGTTTGGAACTAAAGTATACCCCGGCTAAAGACATTGACCTTATTTTGCGTGGCGGCGCGGGTAACCTGCAAAGGGCAACCAACGAAACCGGTAAACAAACTTTTATTGTATCCCCCAGCATTGGCGCAGGTATCCATATCAAAATTGTAAGTATTGATTATGCGCTGACAAACCTTACCACTATCAGCAGCGGTGGGGCAGGTTTGTATTCGAACGTAATTTCGGTTAGGGTGGATATTAATAAAAAGCAAAAGGAGTAGCGTATGAAAAGATATCTACTCGTTATCACTTATCTTCTTGTTGGATTTGCATCGCGGCTGCAGGCGCAAACCTATGGCAACGAGTGGATTGATTACAGCCAGGTACATTACAAAATAAGCGTGCCGGCAGATGGTATTTACCGCATTCCTTTCGCCACACTTAATGCCGCTATAGCCAACTTGAGCGGATTAAACGGCAATAGTTTTATTATGTGGCACAACGGGCAGATAGTTTCGATTTTTGTTTCGACCACCGGAACCCTGGGTTCTAATGACTATATAGAATTTTATGGTAAGAAAAACATTGGGGATGTTGATTCGACATTGTATGCCAACGATTCATTGCAGCCGCATCCCTATTACAGCTTGTTTACCGATACTTCGATTTACTATTTAACCATCAATACCAACCCAGGCGCCGGCGGACCGTTGCGATTTTATACGTCTGTTCAAAATAACCTTAATAACCCTCCTACCGCCGAGCCTTATTTTATGTTTACCAGCAGGCAGATTAACACGGGGTTGAATATACAGGGTGTGCAGTATTACGCAGGAACCGACCAGGCTTTTAAATCGACGTTTGATTGGGGAGAAGGTTATGGAAACACCCAATGGTTTGGCAGTAGTGGGGCCACTAACCAGGTTACCAGCCAAGCGTTTACATTGCCAACACCGGCAATTTGCACTACAGGCATGGCTGCAACATTTAAAGCCGTTTACGAAAACTATTCGCCCGATTTTCACCTGGTAAATGTGCAGGTAAACGGGTTAAACCCAATTACGCAGGGCTCGAACGGTTTTTTTCTGAACCGTATTAATTTATCGATACCCATAAACCAATTGCAGAGTGGTAGTACAAGTGTTACGTTTTCGGCACAGGACAACGCGCTTAGTGTACAGCAGAACAATGTTTTTTTAACTGAAATTACTTACCCACGTAATTTTGATTTTGGAGGGCAAAACACCTTTTTCTTTAATATAAAAGGCAACCAGACAAATTCGCAATTTTTGCAGATAAACAATTTTTTTAGCAACAGCGCCCAGCCAATACTTTATGATATTAGCAATGGCTTGCGTTTACAATCAGCACAAACATCGGGCACCTTTGAGTTTGTTTTGCCGCCATCATCAACAGCAAGCCGCGATTTATTTTTGTATAGCACCGACCCAAGCAGTTTCCGTTTGGTTACGCAAATGACACCAGTATTTTTCAACAACTACGCAGCACTGAATGCAGATTATTTTTTGATTTACAATACTCAATTGGACTCGAATGGTGATGTAACCAATTATCAGCGATACCGCGATAACAACGGCACACCTTATATCGGTAAATTTTATACGGCCTTGATTGATATAGACCAGTTGTACGACCAGTTTGCTTATGGTGTCAGGAAATCTCCGCTCTCTATCCGCAACTTTATTCAATACAAAATACATCAGAATTTAACGCAACCCTCTACATATACCCATCGGCCACAATACGTTTTTTTAATAGGCAAGGGCTACCAATACCCCGATATGCGCAACGGGGGCAACTCATATACCAATTGCCTGGTGCCTACGTTCGGGCAGCCGGGCTCAGATAACCTACTAGCTGCGGGGCGATTTAGCGATACCGGTACTGTTAGCATAGGACGACTTGCCGCGCAAACCGGCCAACAAGTGCGTGATTACCTTGCAAAAATGCAGGCGTATGAGTCTTTTCACGATACCACATCAACCGGTGATGGCGCTTTAAATGGCTATCCTGCAGACCAGGCTATTGCACCTAAACTATGGCAAAAACAAATACTGGAGTTTAGCGGTGGTACCGGTGCACAGGAGCAGCAACAATTTGCCTCGTTTGTTCAATCATTTGGCAGCGTGGGTATTGACACCAGTTGGGGCGCCAATATCAGCTATTATGCTAAAACCGGCAGCGACCCTATTGCGACTTCGCAGGCCAATGTTATTAGAAACCAGATTGACAGTGGTGCCTCTTTGCTTACTTTTTTTGGCCACTCAGCCACCGGTGCATTTGATTTTAGTATTGATGAACCCGAAAACTATACCAACCTTAATAAGTACCCGGTAATATTATCAAATGGGTGTTTTGCGGGCGATATATTTGAAACAACCCCGGGCTATAGCGAACGTTTTGTGCTGGAAGCAAATAAAGGGGCGATTGCCTTTATGGCAACGTCGGACCTTTCGGTTAACTATTGCCTTTACAACTTTAGTTATGCTTTGTACCAGGATTTTTGCAGGCCGTACTACATGAACAGTTATGGCAATTGCGTAAGGCAGGCGGTAAAAAATATTGCAACAAATTATAGCAGCGATCCTTTTAGCTTAATGGCTTGTTATGAATTTACGCTCCACGGAGACCCTGCACTAAGGCTTAATCAATATCAGCGCCCTGATTATGCAATTGATAATTCATCAGTTTATTTTACCCCAAGCACTGTTACCCAGGGGGACAACACCTTTCAGGTGAATGTTGTAATTACAAACCTTGGTAAGGCTATTAAAGACTCGATTAACGTTAGCCTTAGGCGTGTTTGCTACGATGCCAATAATAACCAGGTGGTGTTCAACCAGGTTAAGCGTATTTCGGCACCTTATTACCGTGATACGGTTACGTTTAATGTTACCACAACATCGTTGGGTATAGGCACCGGGCAAAATCTTTTTTACCCGTATGTTGATGCCGGCTTTGAAGTAAAGGAAATGGCGGAAGATAATAACGGTTTAGGCCTTAACCCGAAATCGCTTTTCATCCAGCAAGATGATGTGCTGCCGATTTATCCTTATCAGTATGCCATTGATTCGAGTGGCACGGTAGTACTTAAAGCGTCGACCACTAACCCTTTTGCAGCCATGCGGACGTATGATTTCGAAATTGATACTACGCAGCTTTTTAACCCCGCCACGCTTGGCAACGGTTTCCATCAAAAAGGAACGGTTACCCAGGTAGGGGGTGTATTGCACTGGACACCGGCTAATGAGGTTTATAAAGACAGTATGGTGTATTACTGGAGGGTAAAAATGGATACCAGTGCCAACAACTGGCACAATACTTCTTTCGAGCATATTAAGGGCCAGTTTGGCTGGAACCAATCGCACTTTTTTCAATACCGGCAGGATAACTATTTGAATATGTTTTTGGATAGCCCGAGCAGGACATTCAAATTCGATCCATCGGTAAATAATATTAGTGTACTGACCGGCTGGGCAGATGCGGAGGGCGGTAACCTGCCTTATGAGAATTTGGGCTGGTATTACAACAACTACAACGAGTACCGTTTCAGAATGGGCGGTTGTGAGCCGCTTGGAGGGGCCACAATTACATTTGCCGTAATTGATGGTACAACCGGGTTACCCTGGATGAGTTACAATAGCGGTGGAAATTACGGCAGCCAATGGGGTAATTATCATTGCGCCGACCACCCGGAGGCGCAGGCATCATTTGATTTTCAAACTACTGGAAGTGCAGATCCCAGTTCGTGGGGACCTTTTAGCAATACGCCATGGGCCACGCTTATCTACAATTTTGTAAATGCAATACCTAACGGAGATTATGTTTTGATATATTCTGACAATAAGGTTCCGTATTCCTACTGGGCAAGCCAACCAACTCTTTTAGCTGCATTTGCCGAGTTAGGTTTTAATCCCTCGCCGTTAATTAGTAATTCTAACCCGGGGGCATTTATTTTCTTTACCAAGAAAACAGCCAACAATAGTTATCCTTATACCTTCAGAGATACGAGCGGCTGGTCCAATCCTTTAAGCGCCAACATAAGCTTTACAGGTGCATGGCACCAAGGACAGATGTTATCACCACTTATTGGCCCGGCAAAAGGCTGGAATGATATGCAATGGAGAAGACATGCGCTGGAGAGCCCTACCCATGATATGGACTCGGTAGATATAATTGGATACAATAACGCGGGAGCTTCAACGCTTTTAAGAACTACGGTAACCAATGATAACCCTATTACATTCATCAACCCATTACAATATCCTTATTTGCAGTTAAGGCTTAGAACCGAAGATGATAGCACCCATACACCAACCCAGCTAGATTACTGGCGCGTATTGTACCAGGAAGAGCCCGAGGCAGCTATAAACCCTGCAGCACATTATTTACTTACCAGCGATACCGTTAGCCAGGGAGGCAGTTTGAATGTGGAAGTGGGTATTGAAAACGTGACCAATATTAAAATGGATAGTATGCTGGTGTATTATACTATCCGCGATGCACAATCGCACAGCAGTCTTGATTCGGTAACGTTTAGTCCATTGCCAGGGCTATCGGTGTTGAACCTGAAGTATAACAAGCCGCTTACATCGAGCAGTATTGTTGGGCTTGACCATTTAACTATTGAAGCCAACCCGCATAATAAACAGCCGGAGCAATACCACTTTAATAATTATGCGCAGCTTGATTTTCATGGCACATCCAATTTTACCAATCCGTTGTTGGATGTAACCTTTGATGGCAACCATATTTTTAATGGCGATATTATTTCGGCGAAGCCTGAGATTGTTATTAGCCTGAGGAGTGATAGTAAATTTCAGGCGTTGAAGGATACGACCTCGATGAATGTGTTTGTGTTGTACCCCGGACAAAGCACACCGGTAAGAATTAATTACGATGGTACAATACTTAAATTTTACCCTGCAGATACCAGTAACCTGACGAAGTTAAACAGGGCACAGGATGTTTATACGCCGAATTTTACCCAGGATGGCACTTACCAGATAATGGTGCAGGATATGGATGTAAACGGTAACCACAGTAGCAATGTAAACCGTTATGAGGGCAATACCTTTTACGACTATAAGATGAGTTTCCAGGTAATTAATAAGCCGCAGATTACAAATGTGCTGAACTACCCTAACCCGTTTACAACTTCAACCAGGTTTGTATTTACATTAACCGGTAGTGAAATACCACAGTATATGAAAATACAGATTATGACCGTTAAGGGGATTGTGGTAAAAGAAATTACCGAGCAGGAACTGGGGCCAATTCATATTGGCACTAACATAACTGAGTATGCCTGGGATGGCCGTGACCAGTATGGCAGTAAACTTGCCAACGGCGTTTATTTTTACCGCGTTATTACCCGCCTTGATGATAAAAACATGGACGGCATGAGCATGAGCTATGACAACTTCTTTAAGAAGGGGTATGGCAAGATGGTTATACTGAGGTAACAGAATCAAAAACCAAGATATTAGAACCAAGACTTAATCGGTTCATCGCATTCTCACTCCTGATTCTTGTATCTAATATCTGTTTAAAACTACTTCAGCTCTTTTAAAGTAATAGGAGTTACCCCTACTTTTTTGCATACTGCGGCTGCTCCCCTATTGGCAAATTGCGCGACTTCGCGCATGGTGTATTTTTGAAGGAAGGCTAATGAGGCAATGCTGATTACCGTATCCCCGGCACCTGATACATCGGCGGCTTTTATTTGTTTGCCGGGGACGATGAAAGAACTACCATCTTTGGTGAAGCAGAAAATACCGTTGCCACCCAGTGTAACCATTAAATTTTTAAAGCGGTTTTTACGGCGTAGTTCTTCGGCGCCGCTTTTAAGGCTTTCGTAGCTTTTAGGATTGATGCGGTAGCCTATGGCTTCGGAAAACTCGCGGAGGTTTGGTTTAAAGAGGTCTACATTCTGATAGTCGAAGAAGTTTCTTTCTTTCGGATCGACCGTAACAGGGATGCCGTTTTTGGTAGCAAGCAACAAGACCTGTTTGATGAAATATTTTGTGAGTACACCTTTGTTGTAATCCTGCATGATAATCATGTCAATCTTCTCGTTGGCAAGGATTTTTCTGAACTCTTTTATCAGCAGGTTTTCCTGGCTGTCTTCTAAATCTTCAACATCTTCTTCATCAAAACGAACTACCTGTTTGTCTTCATCAAATACACGTGTTTTTAAAGTAGTTACACGGCCCTTGTGTTGCAGTACGTGGGTGCTACGAATGCCCGCTTCCTTTAACATGGCCATGAACGAATTACCGGTTGCATCGCGGCCTATCATAGAAAGTAAAATAGGGTTAGCGCCTAACTCGTGAATGTTGAGGGCCACATTTGCTGCCCCACCAAGGCGTGATTCTTTAGTAAGAATTTCGACAACCGGTACCGGTGCCTCGGGTGAGATGCGGTTGACTTCGCCGAAAAGATAAAAGTCAACCATTACATCGCCGATAATTAGAACATTGAGGCCTGTGAAATCTAGTTTTGAATGCATCGGCTAAAGAAGGTTGGTTTTACCAATAAAGGCGTTGGTTAGAATAATTGAATTTAGTTGAACTAAGCAAGTTTAGCGAAAGCATCCTTCATCCGTTTGCACGCTTCGCGTAGTTTTTCTTCGGAAGTAGCGTACGACAAACGGATACAGTTTTTATCGCCGAAAGATTCGCCGCTTACCATGGCTACTTTTGCTTCGCGCAGCAGGTAAAGCGAGATGTCTTCGGGTGTGTTTAATATAGTGCCGTTAAAGCTTTTGCCAAAGTAGGCGCTCACATCGGGGAAAAAGTAGAAAGCACCATCGGGCAGGTTTACTTTAAGGCCGGGAACTTCTTTTAGCAAGCTGTAAACAATATCGCGGCGCTTTTTAAATTGCTCAACCATTTTGTGGCTAGGGGTAAGGTCTCCCAACAAAGCGGCTTCGCCGGCTTTTTGGGCTATTGAGCAAGTGCCTGATGTTATTTGCCCCTGCATTTTATCGCATGCTTTGGCAATCCAGCCCGGTGCACCAATGTAGCCTAAACGCCAGCCGGTCATAGCAAAGCCTTTACTGAAGCCGTTAACGGTAATTACCTGGCCTTTGATATCAGAAAACTCAGCAAGGCTATGGTGGCGCTCGCCGGTAAAATTGATGTACTCATAAATTTCATCGCACAGCGCAAATACATGGGGATGGCGCTTTAAAACACCAGCAATGCCTTCTAATTCGGCTTTGCTATATACCGAGCCGGTTGGATTACAAGGCGAAGAGAAAATGATGAGTTTGGTTTTGGGAGTAATGCATTGCTCTAGTTGAGCCGCGGTAACTTTGAAGTTGGTGTCGATGGTAGAAGGAATTTCGGTGTATTTGCCTTCGGCCAGTTCAACAACGGCGGCGTAGCTTACCCAGTAAGGAGCAGGTAGAAGCACCTCATCGCCGGGATTGATTAAGCTTAATACCACGTTGAAAATGGATTGCTTGGCACCGGTTGAAACCACTATTTCATCGGGTGAATAGTCGAGGTTGTTATCGCGCTTAAACTTAACCGAAATCGCTTTGCGTAACTCGAGATAACCCGGTACCGGAGTATATTTAGTAAAGCCTTTATCAATGGCTTCTTTAGCGGCGTCTTTTATGTGTTGAGGGGTATCGAAATCGGGCTCACCTAAACTAAGGTCAATAATATCGTGGCCCTGTGCTTTGAGCTCGCGGCTCATTTTCGACATTTTAATGGTGGCCGATTCCTGCATTTGGTTAATGCGGTTTGAAAGTTGGTTCATGATGGCTTGTGCTTGTGTCATTTTACAAAATTATGGTATTGTGCGCTTTTAATAGCCGCGAAAATACGTTAGAGTGCAAACATGCGGCCAAAAATTTTAGGGAAGTAATTAACAATAAAAGAGAGGTTTTTCAACGAAAATTAAGACTACTCTGCCATAATGAGGTTTTCGCCATCAAACAGGTGGGGGTAGTGGGTTTTTAATTCGTGGACGAATAGATCGAAGGGCAGGTCATCAAACTGGCCGTATTCGTGCAGATATTCCATATACTTTTTGCCACCAGCATACTCGTGGAAGATGGAATCGTGTTCACCATCAAAATCGAGCGGCGCAACACCAAATTTATCGCAAAGGGATTTATTGAAAGCGGGCGTACATTTAACCCATTTCTCATTTAACCAAAACTCGTTGTAACCATGAAAAACGAACTTATCGGAACCCAGGGTATCGATAAATTTTTGGGTAGAGAGGTGGTTCTTTACAATAGAGAAACCAAGGCGAGATGGGATATTATGAACCCGGCCCACTGCGCAAAGCAGCAATGATTTCTCAACGCAATAACCCCTGCCGCGCTTAAGCGTTAGGCTGGCAGAAATAGCTTCTGGTTCGAGGATAATGTTATGGGGATAGTAAAGGATGTTATCTCTAACGGCATAAAACAAATCGATGCACTTTTCCTTGTCACTCTTTTCGGGGCTTGTTACCGTATTGGCATAAGCAATTACATCGGGGTTATCAGAGTCGATAAAGCGCGTTGGGCGCAGGTAGATATCAAGGTTCACTTCGTTCACTTTAATGTGTTAAGGTGTTAAAGTGTTAAGGTGCGAATGTATTTAATCACGTTAACACATTAACACGTTCGCACATTAACACAACTCTATTTCTTCTTGCAGCAAGCTTTCATTTCTTTCTCCTCTCCTGCTTTGCAGCAGGCTTTATCGGCGGTTTTGCAGCAAGCCTTATCGCCTTCTTTACAGCAGGCAGGTTGGCCGGCGCTGCATTTCGACATTGCGCTGCACATTTTGGCGCATTGGTCTTTTGAGATAGTGCATTGGGCCTGGCCTTTACACATGCTATCGCAGGCTTCTTTACCCATCATTTTTTCGCAAGTGGCACGGTCGAGTGTTACGCTATCGCCAGTCATTTTACAGCCAGCCATAGGGCAGGCGCCATTGGCGTCCATCTCGCAATGCTCTTTACCCATAACACCCTCGTGCATGCCGCAATGGCGATGCATATGGCACCCATGGTGGAAATGGCGGTGGATACCATGATGCACCGTTGATACAACAGCAACCACAGATAACAGGATAATTAACCATGCAAAAAACTTAAAAATGCCACCCAGGTATTCGCGGTTTACTTTAATCAGCAAATAAACACCTGCGGCCAGGGCGAGTATGGATAATGGTAATGCTATCATTAGTTATGGGTTTAGAAGGTGCAAAGATAAAAGGGTTTTTGGAATGTGTGTTAATGTGTTCAGGTGCGCAAGTGTTCATGTGTTCAAGTATTTACCGGGGGAGTATTACCTATTTGGCCAAAGTTTAAAATGTTAGTTGCCAATTTAAACATGGGCACTTTTTATACATTCGCACCTGAACACGTGAACACTTGAGCACGTGAACACACCAAAACATGAATTTAGAAGAGGAGAAATTGAAGTTCAGGTTTAAAATGAAGCTGGACATACGGTGGAGTGATATGGACGAAATGCGCCACGTTAATAACGCGGTGTACCTCACCTATTTTGAACAGGCCCGGGTTTATTACTTTCATGAAAGCTGCAAGTGGGACTGGAAAGCCATTGGCGCCATACTGGCCAATGCCCATGTAGATTACCGTAAGCCGGTGGTGTTTCCTAACCCTACTTATGTGTATGTGCGCACCGCTAAACTGGGCAACAAAAGCTTTGAGGTTGAGTATATGATAACCAGTGTGGTAAACGGCGTTGAGGAGTTAACCACCACCGGGCATACCACTATGGTAATGTTTGACTACAAAACAAATGCCTCGGTAGTAATGCCCGAAGATTTGAAAGAGCGCCTGAGGAATTATGAAACCTTAAAACCTTAAGCTGTGCTGTTACGCATTAACCCCGATAATATTGATGACCGCCTTATTTGGCAGGTGGTAAATTGCCTTAAACGTGGGGGAGTTATTATTTACCCTACCGATACCGTTTATACCCTTGGTTGCGACCTTACCCACCGCGAGGCCTATGAAAAAGTGTGCAAGCTGAAGGATATTAAATCCAACAAAGCCAACTTTTCGATAGTGTGTTACGACCTTAGCCATATTACCGACTTTACGATTAGCGTGCCAACGGCGGTATATAAAATGATGAGAAGGTCGCTGCCAGGGCCGTATACATTTATATTGAACGGCAATAACAACTTATCGAAAATATACGGTTATAATAAAAAGACTATAGGTATAAGGGTGCCTAATAATACCATTGCCCGCGCTATTGTTGATGCACTTGGTGCGCCTATATTATCGGCCTCAATAAAAAATGAGGATACCGTACTAGAATACATAACCGACCCCGATGAGATATACGAGGTATACGAAAACCTGGTAGATATAGTAATAGATGGCGGCCCCGGCGGCAACATCCCTTCAACGATTATTGATTATACCGGTAAGGAACCACTGGTAGTGCGCGAAGGGGCGGGGAGTGTGGTTTTGTAGTTAGAATAGATTTAAAGAACCAAGACAAAGGCCGCTAAGATTGTATTTCTTAGTGGCCTTTGTGTTTAAGCTTATTGCGCTTAGTGGTTAATGGCTTTTGAATTTAGAAAATCTGCCAAAAACGCAATGGTGTACATTTCGTGAAAATGTACACCATCAGCCCATAAACAAAATCGTAATTCCATTAAAATCAATGATTTGAAAAAATGGGTATGTTAACCATAATAGCGCTTTTAATGCAAATCTGTTGTATGGTGTAATGATGTTTTTGTGTGGGTTTTATGGGTTTAGTTATGCGTGTTTTTTGCAGAGCAGTCAATACAATTTTCACGGAATGAATGTTACGAAGTACAAAGGGGATTAACGAGCCTGGAAGCGATCATAGTTTTTATTTAACTTAGTGATGCAAAAAGCCGGGCAAAATTGCGGCAGAACAATAACTAAACTATATGAAATCAGCAGATTTAAAGCATGAAGTACATGGCTATATTGAGCAGGCAGATGATAAAACTTTGCAGGCTATACGCACCTTGATAAAACCTGGTATTGAGCAAATACAACTTACCAAACAGCAAAAATCCGAATTGGATAAGAGGAAGAAAAATCACCTTGCAGGAAAGAGCAAATCATATAGCTGGGAAGAAACCGAGAGGATGGTTAAATCGAAGAAAAAATGATTTACAATCTGACGGTAAAACACGAGGCTTATGAAGATTTGCAAAAAGCCTATGATTATTACGAAGAACAAAGCACAGGATTAGGCGATGATTTTTTAGAAAAAAATAAAAGAAAGAATAGCCTACATTAAAAAGTATCCACTGCATTTTAATAAAGTAGAAAAAGATTTTAGACAATCGTTAATAGATCGGTTTCCTTACCTCATCATTTATGAAATAGCAAGGCGCGAAATAATTGTTTACGCGTTTTTCCATTGTAGCCGAAATCCTGAGAAAAAATTCAAGAAAAGCTAACCCCCACGTTTGTTATTCCGAACGAACTAGGGAAGGATCTTATAGTGCAAATATCAACGGAGGAAAATGATAGGTTAACGCTTAGTTTCGTAAAGCTGGGACGCTTCGCGCAGGAAGAGGGAGACGCGCTCGAAAAAATATAAATTATCTACTCCAAAGGAACCAAACTAAGCTAATTAAAAGAAAAATTATCCATTCAAAAAAAATCGCTCCCCCAATAAGAAATAATTTTCTATTGTTAAGCTGTTCACAACTTAATTGGTGCCTGGTAATAAAATATCTACCTATTTGGCAACCACCCAACGTAATAATTACAAAAATCACAAACACGCTTATCCAAAGAATCATTTTGGGGTTTTGAAAGTTATATTGTTTAGCTGCTATATCAAATAAGCAAGGAAATAAGAGTCCAAAGTGTCCAAGAGCCACCCCAGCAAAGTAATGGCCAAACTTGAAATCCTCTTCAACCCCATTGGTAGGTTTTATCCGGTCAAAAAATATTCTTAAAGGTAAAATATAATAACTATAAAAAAATAACAGCATACAATTTAATTATTCTAAAATCGTCCGGGATCTTGAGCGTATATTGTTACAATCTTTAAACTAATTTTTGGAGGGCGATTTTAACCATTCCCTGGCCTGGCGGTTTGCTTCTTCGTTGGAAATAACTTTGCCCTCTTTTATTTCCTGCCTGGCTTGATCTATGCGCTCTTTTTGCGTAGGAGAAAGCAGATAAGGCTCCTGGTCTTCGCAAACCATTTGATATATCTCCTCCAGCAAAGCCTCATCCTCAATTTCAGTAAGCCGCTTTTGTATTTTCTCCTTTAGTTCGATGGCCGACATGGTATTTTGCTTTTTGTAAACTTAACGAATTAATTGTCGCGTAAATAGCCGGGCACAGGGCAAAATGCCGGCACATAGTCAAGCCCCAAGGGCATTAAAACAATAAAGTGTAAACCTTTTTAAGAGGGTTATTTAGCCCATTCGCCCTTTCAGGGGTGGGTTACACTTTTTTGTTAAATTTTACCTAAAACATTTATTATCAATTATTTATGCTCAAAAAAGTGTAACCCACCCTGCCCGTATTTTAGGGGGTTTTGGCGATAACCCGGGCTAAAAAGGTTTACAAAGGTTTACACATTTTGAAAAAATTGAGCAGCGCAGCAAATTGGGGGCAGGCAGGGCATTACCAACACACCGATGGTTAATCACAATGGCCGCTATTGTTATCTTCGATTACCCTACAGACATTGAAAAAGGTCATTATTATATTTTGCCTCGGGCTTTGCGCCTTTTGTGGAAGTGTTTCTGCCCAGAATACTTTTAAGGCCGTTGTAAAAAGCAGCGGAGAGGACAGCGATTTACTGGTGGGCGCCGCTGCCGTGGTAATTGGAACAGAGTTATCGGTTATTGCCGACACCAATGGCATTGTAACCATTGGCAACATACCCGATGGCGAGCAGGTGATTGAGTTTTCGTACCTCGGTTATTTTAAAAAGAAGGTGAAGGTGTTTTTTCCGCAACCGGTTAAGGCGCAGCTTAACGAAATCAAACTGGTTTCGCAGGCGCTGGAGGTTGAGGATGTAGTAGTAACCACTACACGCAATTACCAAAAAGCCGAATACACACCAACACAGGTTGATGTTATAAGCGAAGACCAGGTGGAGGAGAACTCGCACGATAAGCCGTCAGATGTGTCGCACATTTTGCGGGAGCAAACCGGAGTGCAAATACAAAGGACATCGGCTATTTCGGGTACGATGGGCATTAGGTTGCAGGGCCTGAGCAGCGATTATGTTCAGATATTGAAAGACGGTTTTCCGTTGTTCGGCGGTTTTTCGAATGTGGTAGGTATTACCCAAATTCCACCGTTAGACCTTCAACAGATAGAGATATTGAAGGGGCCTGAGTCGACTTTGTATGGCGGCGATGCCATTGCGGGGGTAATTAACCTCATTTCTAAACAAGCTACCGAAAAACCTGTTTATGATATAATGTTTAACGGCGAAAGCGCTACTGCTTTTGACGGCGGGTTTTATGCCAGCCAAAAAATAAAGTGGTTTGCATTTACATTAATGGGTAGTTACCGGTATCAAAAGGAAAAAGACTGGAGCGGTTACGGGTTTACCGAAACCCCGTTATTGCAGCGCTATACGGTTTCGCCACAGTTGTATTTTGACCTATCGCCACATGCCAAACTAAACATTGGCGGCAATTATACCCACGAGGCCAGGACCGGTGCCACCGATGCTTACTTTAACGGAACCAGCGACTCGACCAATAACTATTACGAAAGAAACCTTTCAGGCCACGCCTCTTCAAACTTTAAATTTGAATATGAATTCGGCAGTAGAGGTACCTTAACGGTTAAGGACGCCTTTAACTACTTTACCCGAAACCTGCAATTGCCTTATTACCTTTTTGCGGGCACGCAGATGGCCTCGGCCTCAGAGATAAATTATCGTGTTGCCATCAAAAAGAATGACGTAGTGGTGGGCCTTGATTTCAGGACCGACCGGTTTAATGAAGGGGCGGATTCATCCGCAACCAAACGCAATTACTCTTTTTTAACCGGTGGGGTATTTGCCCAATACATGTACCATTTTAATACCAAAACCACCATTGAAGCCGGATTTAGAATTGATTACAATAATCAATACAAAGTATACCCACTGCCACACGTTGCGCTATTACGAAAATGGAATGATGTGTTTACCACAAGATTTAATTTTGGCATGGGGTACAAACTGCCCACCATCTTCCAGGCTGAATCTGAAGAGGCCCGCTTTGTAAATGTAGCACCCATTGCTGCGGGTGTAAATCCGGAGTTGTCGTTCGGTGGTACGTTTAACTGGAAAGCCCAATTACCAAACTTTAACGGTGTGCACGTTACTATTAACCAGTTGTACTTTTTTACCCAAATTGTACACCCGCTTGTAGCAGATACTACTACACTGGCCAATTGCCCTGATGGAAACTGCATACAAACCAGTTATCAAAACGCCAACGGCTATACCCAAAGCGCCGGTGTTGAAACAGGTTTTAACCTTAGGTACCGCGGCCTGGAAACCGGTTTAACCTATACCCTTACCGATAGCCACAACAAAAACCGCGATATTTTGGGCAACCCGGTTTTAAGCACTAACCCATTAACGGCCAAACACATTGTTTCGATATTGGCCGGCTACGAGATAAAAAACTTTTTTATTGGTATAGATTGCTACTACTACAGCCCGGTTAAACTGGATGATGGTAGTATGGGTAAAAGCATTTGGGAGGTGGGCATAAGCACACAGTATGCGTACAAGTTTTTGTTATTGTTTGCTAATCTTGAGAATATAGCTGACATACGCCAAACCTCGTATGGCCCGATAGTTTATCCTAACCCCACATACGCACATCCGCAGTTTGCCGAAATTTATGGGCCGTTAGAGGGCAGGCTTTTTAATGCCGGTATTAAAATTCACCTCGGTTATTTTTCAAAAAAGAAAAGTGCATATACAGGAGTTGAAAAGCTAAAGGAGAAGGATATATAACAACACAAACATTTAAAACATAATGTGTAATTACCGAACTTATTAACAACCGTGGAAAAAGAGCCTCAAAGAGCAATTATGTAGTCCATAAAATTAAAATAATCTAAAAAAAAGCTAATTACAAGCAGATTGATTTTATAATGACGGAATAATTCATATTTTTAACCTACAAAATGTCAGCAAAATGAAAAACAAAACAGCAAAACTAAAAGACCCATTGGTGGTAACAGGACCCGATGGCAAGTCTAAAATCGAAGCAGACCTGCGCATTATTAAGAGAGCATCTTTAACACTAAGAGCTCTTCATCACCCTCTCCGCAAGAAATTGCTTGAGTTAATTGAGAGCAAAGGAACAGTTACCGTAACTGAACTTTACGCTAAATTAAAAATCGAGCAGTCGGTAGCATCACAACACCTGGCTATTTTAAGAAGGGCCCATGTTGTAAATACCAAACGCGACGGCAAAAAAATCTTCTATTCGGTTAACGGCAAACGTATAGCTGAAATAGTTGAGCTGGCTAAAGATTTGGCTCAAGAAAGCGAATATTAATATTCGGCATTCCTAATTTTTTAAAAACAAAAAACCCGCCTTAAAGACGGGTTTTTTGCTTTTGCGTTCTCTCAGACTTCAAATTAATTAAAAATATAAATAATTTGAATCTCACCGGAGCCGGAGATTTCGTAATCACATACGATTCTTTGGAGAACTTTCAGGCATATTATTTGTCTTAGTAGTGGAGGTAAAATAGCCTTATAAGTCAAGAGAAGCATTAGATTTTTATACATTTAGCACATGAAAAAGCCAAAAGTCAGTGTAAGCCTGATTACTTATAACCAGGAGGAGTATATAGGCAAATGCCTTGACTCTGTAATAAGCCAGGTTACTGACTTTGATTTTGAAATTGTTGTTGCCGATGATTGCTCAACTGACCGCACCCCACAAATAGTATCTGAATACGCTATAAAATATCCCAACCTCATAAAACCGATTTTACGGCAGGCTAATTTGGGTATATCAGAAAACGGGATATCTACGATCAAAGCCTGTAGCGGGCAATATATTGCCCTCTTAGAAGGGGACGATTTTTGGGTGGACGACCATAAACTGCAAATTCAGGCAGATTACCTTGATAAAAATGAAGACTGCGTTTTTTGCTTTACCAACCAGTATTACTTTTATGACGATGAGATAGTCCCTGCCAAAATGCATGTTTTTTATACCGAAGGAAAGAAGCCACCAGAAAAATTTGAGCGCGATTTCTTTCTTAAAAACAACCTCATTATACCAAACAATACCAAAATGTTTCGGCGCGAGGCCACCCCGGAAATTCTGCCCGATTGGTTCTACCATTCAGTTAACTGGGATTGGGTATTGCATATATTTCAATCAGCAAATGGTAAGATAGGATATATTGACCGGGTAACACTGGCCTATCGCCGGCATTCGGAAGCTGTGTTTATGTCGAAAGATGACATTAAAATTTTGCTTAATGGAATAGATACAATAAAAGCAGTAAACAAGTATTTGAATTACCAATACGATTACCGCTTAAAAAACCTGTCGTGGGAGTATCATGAACTGGCATTTGCTTACTTAAAAAACAGGAATCTTGTGAGCTTTTTGGCTTACTACATTAAATACATATCGGCTTTAAATCGACTAGGGGAAATAAAAGTAAAGGACGACCTATCGTTGGTAAAAACGGCGTTGAAGAAAAAAATAGTGAGATAAATAAAGAACCTGTTCGTAATCATGTAACGATTTCAGGTTGCCTGCGTATCCATAAATATGAACGGGCACAAAAACATATCAAACAAACCAAGAGCGGCAAATATCAGTGCTTCGGTAGCTCAAAAATATTTTCCTCCTTTTGTAGATCCCTATAGTCGGCCCCGGATTATTAAAAAGCAAATTGCAATTAAGGGTATGGCATTTGAAAATTCACCTCAGGGCCAACCCAAAACGCAGTATTAGTTATTAGCGATGATTACCCGCTCAACGATGTTGCTCCCGAATGAGTAAGGCAAAAATGCAAGAGACGAAATTGGCTTTGAAACAAAAACACTACCCTTTTTACCTACCGTGATTGAGCCCATTTGTTTAACCACGTCCATTGCATAGGCTGAGTTTATAGTGGCAGCGTTCAAGGCTTCCTCGGGTAACATCTTCAATTTTATGCAAGCTAAAGAAACCACAAACGGCATATTACCCGAAGGCGACGAACCCGGATTATAATCTGTGGCTATCGCAACCGGAAGTCCGGCATCTATCATTTTTCGCGCAGGCGGATAATGCAGGCCCAGAAAAAAAGCGGTTGAGGGCAATAAAGTCGGCATCGTTCCCGAGTTTCGTAAAGCCGCTATCTGCTCATCCCCGGTAAACTCAAGGTGATCAACGGAAAGCGCATGGTTTTTTACGCCTATCTCAATCCCTCCGCTATAATCAAGTTCGTTAGCATGGATTTTAGGCCGCAGCCCATACTTTGCGCCCGCCTGCAAAATCCTATCGGTTTCATCGGCCGAAAAAAAACCCCTATCGCAAAACACATCTATAAAATCAGCCAGGCCCTCATCGGCTATTTGTGGCAACATGCCGTTAATCAATAAATCAATATACCCTTCGTGGTTCTGCTTAAACTCAGTAGGATACGCATGTGCCCCTAAAAAATTGCTTTTGATAACAATCTTCGATTTTTCCTTTAGCTTCTTAATCGCCCTGAGCATTTTCAACTCGCCCTCAAAGCTTAAACCATAGCCACTCTTAATTTCAACTGCCCCGGTACCAAACTTTTCCATTTCCTCCAAACGCATCCAGGCAGCATCAAACAATTCCTGCTCAGTAGCATTGGCGAGGCGCAGTGCGGAGTTAACTATACCACCACCGCGCCTGGCAATTTCCTCATAGCTTAAGCCATTAATCTTATCTACAAACTCCTTCTCGCGCGAACCCGCATAAACTACATGCGTATGAGAATCACACCAGCATGGAAAAACAAACCGGCCTGTGGCATCAATAATTTCATCCGCCCGTTCTGGCGCCTCTGCATCAGGGCCAAATGATTTTATCAACCCATTTTCAATCAATAAATAGGCATCCTCAAGCGTCGGAAGGGTCTTCATATCACTACCCTTTACTACCTCCACATTCGCGTCGCGAATACCCACCAACGACTTTATATTCCTTATTAGGATAGATGCCATTTTTAAATTAAGTTGTTACAGTTATTCATAAAAGCCGAATTTCGCAATTCATCATTTATTATTCAACAATGGCAGGTAATAGTTTTGGAGAAATTTTCCGCGTCACCACTTTTGGCGAAAGCCATGGCAAAGCAATTGGCGTGGTTATCGATGGCTGTCCATCCGCTTTAAAAATAGATTTGGAGTTTATTCAGCATGAATTAGACCGCAGAAAACCCGGCCAATCAGCCATCACCACCCAACGAAAAGAGAGTGACACTTTCGAAATTCTCTCCGGTGTATTTGAAGAAAGAACCCTTGGCAGCCCCATTGCCATTATCATTAAAAACGAAGACCAAAAGCCCGAAGACTACACGCACCTTAAAGAAACATACCGCCCCTCGCACGCCGATTTTACATATGAATTAAAGTACGGCACCCGAGACTATAGAGGCGGTGGCCGTGCCAGCGCCCGCGAAACCGCCGCCCGCGTAATTGCCGGGGCAATCGCCAAGCAATTTATCAAGCACTCTGGTATTGAAATAGCCGCCTTCGTTTCAAGCGTTGGCTCCATTAAGTCGGAGAAGGATTACAAAGAACTGGACTTAACCCAAACCGATACCAACATAGTCCGCTGCCCAGATGCCGATGTCGCCGATAAAATGATTGAGCTCATTCAGCTCACAAGGACGCAAGGCGATACTATCGGCGGCATCATTACCTGTGTAATTAAAGGCTGCCCCATAGGCCTAGGCGAGCCTGTATTCGATAAGCTGCACGCCGATCTCGGTAAGGCCATGCTTTCCATTAACGCCGTTCATGGATTCGAATACGGTAGCGGCTTCTCCGGCACTCAAAAGTTTGGTAGCGAGAATAACGACTTGTTTTATTCCACACCCGAAAGCAAGATTGAAACGCGCACAAACTTCTCAGGTGGCATCCAGGGCGGCATAAGCAATGGTATGGATATCTACTTCAACGTAGCTTTCAAACCTGTGGCTACACTTATGCAAGCCCAATCTTCAGTTGATAAACAAGGCCATGAGGTAGAGGTTAAAGGTAAAGGAAGGCACGACCCTTGTGTCGTCCCCCGTGCTGTACCCATTGTCGAGGCCATGGCCGCACTTGTAATTGCCGACCACTTGCTTAGGCACCGCACTACTCAACTGTAACAATCTCCTTTTTTATCAAAAAGGCCTCTATCTTTTCCCAGCTCAGCAGGGTAAGATTAAGAATCAAAAACTCAAACGAAACTATACCCATTACAAAATAGTTGGCTATTACAAAGGCAATTGAAAGAGCAAAAAGAACCATATCAAATTTCCTCGTAAAGAATCCAACTATAAATACTAACTGTAATATAACTGTAGCAATCAGCAACGCATGTGTAAGGTCGCTGTGGGCAATCAGGTATTGAGCAATGTGGGCCTTATAGTTATCGGGGTTCTGTAACAGTAAATCAATTTGCTGCGCTTTAAGTATATCCGAAAGCTGGTCATGATAAAAAACCGAACCCCTCATAATTTTCCAAAGCGCAGCCGATGAAAAAATATAGAGCAAATAGTACCTGACTGCCTCCCAGCTAAAGTTAAACCGCTGTTCGCTTTTAAACCAAAACGGTATACTAATTACAAGCAGGCCCACCAGCCCGTGGTAATGATGGCCGGTTACCATATTGTACGTCATAAAATAGTTAAGCGCCACCAGCGAGAAGAGCACTGCAAATATGGTCCTCTTGCTAAGCAAAAAACCAATGGTAAAAACCAGCAACGAAATATCGAACAGTGATGATGCCACCGCATTCGAAGTAATTAACTGCGCAATACCGGTACCTAAATACAACTTGTATATCCATTCTTTTTCCTCAAAAATAAAAGGAGGGCGTTGCATTTGCGCCAGCATCGAATTGCTGATAAGATGATAGAAACATATATACATGGCTACGCCAAAAACAAAATATGCTTTTATCTGTAGTTCCCGCTCAAAACTTTTATCTGGCAACATAGCTGTATATCAAATCCTTTTTTAAAACCTTTATCTTCCCCGCTGCATCATAGCTACAGGTCAGCTTATAAATATCCATTTTACTATCGCCAACCAAGCGCATATCCAAACAGTAATTCATTA
>Ga0206832_10052_pt1 | contig 28471 bp, 10 predicted proteins | sample Alteio_BWOrgCont_74_FD_152896 | JGI IMG/M metagenome (GOLD analysis project Ga0206832, IMG submission 152896) | Enriched cells from forest soil in Barre Woods Harvard Forest LTER site, Petersham, Massachusetts, United States -... | ecosystem: Environmental > Terrestrial > Soil > Temperate forest >... | reverse complement strand
GGATTGACAATTGCACAGGGCTATAATGTTATAACTTCGAACATCTGTTTTCGTGATACCCGGTGCAAAATGCAAGCACATAAAATTTTGACGAATAAAGAAATTTTAATAAATTTCGTCTTTACGATATTAAAAGGATCAGATAAAATTCGGATGTTAGCTTGCTAAATTATGATTCATTTATTTTATTCGTAATGATCTGAAATGAGCTGTTTAAAATGCCTCTTGTTGTTGAAGTTGAGTTTGCGCGTAAGGCCCTCAAGTTTATAGCTTCAGGGGCTTCTACTCTTTGGTTGTGATATAGTATTAATTTTGATATATAAGGTATATGGAAGAAAAAGATTGGGCTCTCTTAATTAGTTATGCAACCAACAACAGGTTGGTTCCTGTGCTGGGTAGCGAAATGACCCAAATTAATACGGGCGCTCAAACGGAGCCTTTATACCGGCATTTGGCTAAAATGTTATGGGCCGATGTAAACCCCGCGAAACCTTATACAGGGCAAAGCCTGCAGGAGATATGCATGAATGAACCTGACCGCAGCCTGGCACGATCAAATATTTACCGAAAGTATAATAATATACAGGCCCGCGATTTTGATTATAGGCTTGTCCGGGCAATTATGAACATAACGGGGTTCAATCTATTTATATCGGCTTCTATAGATCCCGGGTTCGAAAAACAGTTGGCTGAAGTACGTGGAAATGCTACAAATAAAGTAAGCACTTATTATAGCGATTTGACTACTGATGACTTTATGAATCTGAAAATAGAAAGAGAAGAGGACATTAATCTGGCTTATATATTTGAAGCCATCAGGAAAAGCACCAGTGGCAACTCAATAGGCGAGCCATCTGAATTTGCAACAGATGACGAAGAGCGTATGGAATATTTGTACAAGCTCGCAAAATCAATTAGTAAAGACGTATACAACAATTTGCTTAATTATGTTCGTGGCAAATCCCTGCTTATTCTCGGATGCGCTTTTCCCGACTGGTATATGCGGTTTATGATACGCATTTTAACCGATAAACGATTTAAGGGCCGTGAAACTACCGTATATGTAGTATCTAACGATAATGTTGTAAACCAGCTGAACGAGCAGTATTTTTATGACAATTTCAAAATCAAAATAATCCAACCGCCGTTATTGGTGTCTGAATTTGTGGATGAATTCTCCCAGCGATGGAATACAAACAAGGCTAACTTCAACGATAATTTTCCCGGGGCAAAAGTATTTATCAGTTACTACCGGAAAGACAGCCAGGGCTCACATGATATATTTACCAACTTAAGGCAAACAGGTGTTGATGCTTGGTTTGATACCGAAGACCTGAAGGCAGGTGAGTTTGAACCAAATATTCTTAAACAAGTTAAGGACTGTTCGATTTTTGTGCCCGTGCTTTCAGATAATATTCTTACTAACCCTGCCTGTTTTAGCAGAGAAAAGGAATGGGATTGGATTTTTAATTTAAACAATTTGAAGCTCAAGGTTCCGCTAATCATACCGGTTATCTTGGATAATATTAGTAAGACTGACGAACGCATACCCGAACTATTTAAAGCCAACTCCATTTTTAATTGGCAGGATGAAAAGCAGCCATTCCTAAACAAATTAACAGACGCCCTTAGAAACAAAAGCTAATGACAACGGAGGAAGAAAGGCCATATAAGGGACCAAAGTCGTACCAAGAGGACGATCAGGCAATCTTTTTTGGCAGGCAGGAAGAAACAAACGCACTTATCACGCTTATTGAAAAGAACCGGCTAATTGTTCTTTTCGGAAAAACGGGTACCGGCAAAACGTCGTTGGTAAACGCCGCTCTTTTTCCTGCCTTACGGAAAAACTATTACCTGCCGGTCTACATCAGGGCGGCCTTTGATAACGAGGCATCCCCCATAGCATCGGTGCGTATGCAGTTGCGTAACCAATTGTTGCTGGCAGTCCATAAAACGCCCGATAGCGCCAACGATTATCAATTTCAGGATACCGGTGAGTCAAAAGAAAGTATTTACGCCTATCTTTCAAGAATTCAATTTACAGCAGGCGTTTTAACCCCCGTATTGTTCTTCGATCAGTTTGAAGAACTTTTTAAGTTGGGTTTTAAATCGATGCCTGCCGAAACCCTGAAGCTGGTAAATGAATTGGCCGAACTGATAAATACGAACGATACCGGGCAAACCACCTATAAAGTTGTAGTAAGCCTGCGCGAAGATTACATGGCGCAGTTGGAAGACCTGAAATTGCAGATACCCGCTATTATGCGCACCCGATTCAGGTTGAAAAAATTTCTGGGCTTACAGGCTTTCGATGCTATTACAAAACCTGCCCCTCATTTAGCATCGGCTGAAACTGCGATCGCCATTATTAAAGAACTGGGAACTGAATATGACGATAATTACTACGAAAGTCCGGTACCGGGCCAAAAATGGAACAACCTTGTAGTTGACCCCATAATACTAAGCCTTTATTGTTATGAGTTAAATGAACTACGGATAGAGAGGAGGTTTGAAACCATTGACGCACAACTTGTAGGCAGTAGCAGCGCTGACGAAATAATACGCAACTATTACCTCAAGGCGGTTGGTGCAAACCTTAAGCTACGTACAGCTATCGAGGAAGAATTGCTGGCCGAAGATGGTAAAACGAAAGGTGCGGCAAAAGATTTAGATAAGTTATGTTTAAAATATACGCTGGATATTAAGGAGTTCGAAAATCTGGATAAAGAATTCCGCCTGGTAAGAATAGAGAAGCAAAATGGTATTGAGAAGGTTGAGGTAACCCATGATATGATTGCCGAGCAAATATTTATTTGTAGACAGCAGCGGAAAGAGGATCAGGCGCGGAAGCAAGTGCGCAATGGGGCAATTATCATTTTATGCGTTCTGTTATTTATTGGGGCCCTGATTTTTGGCGGTGTATTTTATTATACTCATACAAATGCAAACATAAAGGCGCTTAGCAGCCAGATAGAGGTGAAAAATAATCAAATCGTGCAGATTAAAATGATCTCTGATTCTCTGAAAGCACAGAATAATGAGTACCTGGACTTGATGAGTAACGGTGGTAATGTACGAGAATCGATTGTCATACGAAATCTTCGTGCTAGTCTTTATGAGAGCAATAACGAGAACAACTCGCTTCAAAATTCTCTCAGAATCTATGATTCGAGAATTAAAGATCTGATTGCCGAAAACCAGAATGTTGTACTTATCAAAAAGCAAGCTGATGATCTCACTATAATAAATGAGCGTCTTAAGGATTCCAGCTACGCGCTCATAGCTGAAGTGAATAGGTGTAAAGCCGACAGAGATGTGCTAATAAGCAGGTTAAATGCGAATAAAGCAGCTTCTGCAAATAATCAGGAACACTTTAGGGGACTTGACTGTTTTATCCAAAACCGAGGAGTAGTATGGTATGACTTGTATTTTGAAACTGATAGAATAGAAGGAGAGGATAAAGCCTTTATAAAAGTTGAAAAATACGGAGACAAAAGCTCAGTTATAAAAAGCCAGATGATGGGATCGGGTGATGGACTTGAACTTAGTTATAATGGTTTCCACTATACATTTACTGTTATTAGCATACAGAAGGGGTGTCAAAGTGCTAATACACCTTCTGTTCATTTTTCAATTAGCAGGTACTAAACAAACTAACGTTTCCGCTCCGCTCGCAGTATTTCAGGTTTCGGGGCTGGGTAACTTGGTTTTGAAATGTGATAAGCTTTCTGCTTATCAAAATGGCAATCCCGTATTTCGCCCTTTCAGGGCTGAATAAAATTGATTGCCTCTACACCGGGCTTACACCCGGTGCTGACGTCTTGCCGCCCTTTTAGGGCTTAATGCAAACAGCTGGGCCTCTCCCGGTCATCGCTGCGCTTGACCACCCATCCGCCGCGGCGGATAGAGAGGGTAATACAAATGCAAACAGCCAGGCCCCTTCCGTCCCCTAAAGGGGAAACCAAAGCCGAATACCCACCGCCCGAGTAAAAGTTATTGACACCTCTTGCAGGATTCAAAAATATTTAGTAATATAGTATGAAATAACAATTAAACGACAACGCTTAGGGTAACGTTGGGCGATTGGGTTTTGTTGTGGTTCTTTGAAAAGGGGGTGGTAGTTTCAAGTTTCGAATTTCTAGTTTCAAGTTAGAAGCATGAGGCTTGCAGTAATCTGTAAACTTATTTTAGGACGATACAAGGAGATTCGTTTTTGAAAAACTCTCCAAAGCTCCCCAAAACTCCCCAAAATTATTTTTGGTGAGAGGGAAGGTGGAGTGTGTAAAGTTAAAGTTGACTTTCCGGTGACTTTCCGGGATTTTCACTTTTTGTAATTGGATTGTAGGGCGGCTTGTACGTTTTTGTGTTGGTTATATTGCAATTATTTTGTAATTGATATTGATTGTGAGGGAGTTACGTTTTTGATGTTGGTGAAATTTTGGGGTGCGAAAAGGGGGGGAATGAACAGCCAACCTCCTCCAGGACTGCTCCTCATTAAAAAAGGAGGAGAGTTTAACAGCCGGGGCGGCCGGTTGGGTTAGCGATAGGAGCGGCACCCCGCAGCGAGGCTTTGCGAGCGAGGAGTATAGCGGATAGCGCGTGCCGAAGGCAACCTCTCACCCCTTCAAACTCATAAGGCTAACCAGTGCATTGGCCAGTAAACCAAAGCTCATGCCTATCAGCAAAAACAAGTTAATCAGCACAAACTTGAGTGCCGTTTTTGCGCGGCCCTGCCCGTAAACCACCCGCAGCGACCGGTAGAAGTAGTAGTTGCCATATAAAAACAGCGCGGCAACAAGGTAGGTGCCAAAAGGCAGGTAGTCGGCGGCCAGCATGGCTATAGAGAGCAGTAAAAATGTGCAGGCCAGGTGTATGGCAAAAAGCGCGTGGTTAACCATTAACCGGTGCTGCCGGTAATACAACAAATACAACAGGCACGAACATATTATTACAAACAAAAAAGTGAGTTTGGCGGCGTTGTGCAAAAAAATCTCGCCCGTTTTTTCGCCTGCGGCGGCGGGGTCTTTTTTTACTTCTTCAACAAAACCAATCCATTTAAGGGTTAGGTAGTGCCTTAGGCGGCTATCGCGTTTTTGTGGTTCCAGGGCCAGTTGTGCCGAGTCGTATTGCTGGGGCGTTTGGTAAACAATGGCCGAGGTAACTTTTACGTGCGGGCTTAGTTTTATTTCTTCTTTAAAGTCGGTGGCGGTGGTGTTAAGGGCTTGTAGTATGGTGTCTTGCGCGGCTTTGTCGGTTATTACGGTAGGCCCGTTTTCGGCACCGGTTTTAAAAGTGGGTAGCGAAAGCACCAAAAAAAAGAAGATGAAGTTTAAAAAAATAAACAACCGCACCGGGTTAAGATAACTGGCGCGTTTGCCCAGTAAAAACTGCTGGGTAATAAAACCCGGTTGGGTTAGCAGCGGGTGTATGGTTTGCCAAAGCTTGCCATCGTAATGGGTAATGTCCTCAAAAAAGTGTTTAACCAGGTGCCACACAGTGTCCTGGTGGTCAAGGTTATCTTGCCCGCACTTGTAGCAGTAGCGGCCTTTAAGCCTTTCGCCGCAGTTAAGGCAAACGGTGGTATGGTGCAGTTTGTGGGGCAAGTGCTTTATTTAATTGCAAAATAAAAAATTTGGGGTGAAGGGAAAATAGGAGCGGGGCTTACTTAATTGCCAAATGCACTTTGGGGTTGCCCATCCGCTGCCGCTTAATGGGCCGCGCTATCCGCTGCAAGTCCTCGCAATGCCGATAGCTATCGGCATGCGGGCTTTCCGCTGCTATCGCTAACCCGTCCCTGTAGCTATCGGCACAGCCACACCCCCCGCCCTGCCCATACACAAGCGGGTTTAAAGCCTATATTGGTAGGCAAGGTTTACGATGAGAAGGCCATTACTTTGCCCTTTAACACAACATCCCACCCAATGCGCTAAAATTCATTAATTTGCATGGCAAATACCCGCCTTATACCCATGGGGCCGGTGGCCTATAAACATGAACAAAACCATTTACATGAAAAGACTTGTCACTCTGTTTACACTCGCCCTCCTTTCATTTACTGCATTTACCCAGGCCCCGCCGCAGGCCATGAACTACCAGGCCATAGCGCGCGATGCCTCGGGCAACCCCTTGGTGCACCAGGTGGTTTCGGTAAGGTTTAGCGTTAATGATGGCATTAACACCGGCTCGCCGGAATACCAGGAAACCCAGGTATTAACTACCAACCAGTTTGGTTTGTTTACCGCAAAAATTGGCGAGGGCACTGTTGTTTCGGGCACGTTTGCAAACATAACATGGGCTTTAGGCAATAAATATCTTTTGGTTGAAATGGACCCTGCAGGGGGCACTAATTTTGTAAGCATGGGTATAACCCAACTGGTTAGCGTGCCTTATGCACTTTATGCAGGCACCGCGGGTGGAACTTCGGTACCCGGCGCTACGGGCGCAACAGGCCCGGCAGGGGCAAACGGCGCTAACGGTGCCACTGGCGCCACCGGTGCACAGGGCCCTACGGGTGCTACCGGCTTACGGGGCGCTACCGGTGTTACGGGCGTAACAGGTAGCGGCACTACGGGCGCAACAGGCGCTACGGGTGCATCGGGCACTATAGGTATTAACGGTACAACAGGTGCCACTGGCCCTACAGGTTTACAAGGTGTTACGGGCGTTGGCGGCGGTGCCACAGGCCCCAGCGGTGCCACAGGCGCAACCGGCGCAGGCATTAACGGCGCAACCGGTGTAACCGGCCCCACAGGCCCTACCGGCTTGCAGGGTGTAACCGGTATTGGTGGTGGCGCTACAGGTGCAACCGGCCCTACAGGTTTGCAGGGTGTTACGGGTATTGGCGGCGGTGCTACCGGCGCCACAGGTGCCACAGGTAATACAGGTGCTACCGGCTTTTTAGCCAATGGCACAGCCGCAGGCAACACCACTTATTGGGATGGCACGCAGTGGGTATTAAACAGCAGCAACATATATAATAACGGGGCAAGCGTGGGCATAGGCACCACCGCACCGGTAGCCGAATTAGACGTAAACGGTAACGCCCGCTTAAGCAGCGGACAATTATACCTGGGCGTGGTTGGCGGTGTAAACAGCGGTTACTCGGGTATTTATTCCGATGGGCCTTTTCAGGATGTAAAAATTGCGGTGTTTAAATCGGGTTCGGCAACGGCCACCAATTTTGGGGTTAACAATACTATGGATGCCGTAATTGTAAAAGGCAACACTGGCCTGGTGGGTATTAACAACATGGCCCCGGTAGCTACCCTTGATATTGCCGGCAACATTAAAATTGCCGATGGCACACAAGGCCTTGGCAAAGTGCTTACCAGCGATGCCAACGGCTTAGCCACTTGGCAAACCCCAACCGGCGGCAGCGGTGTAACCGGTGCTACGGGCGCTACGGGTGTAACCGGCACCGGTGTAACGGGTGCTACAGGCCCAACGGGCCCAACCGGCTCCACTGGCCTGCAAGGTGTTACCGGAGTAGGTGGCGGAGCAACAGGGGCTACAGGAGCAACAGGCAGTAATGGAACGAATGGGACTAATGGTGTTACAGGTGCAACCGGAGCAACCGGTACCAACGGAACGAATGGAACGAACGGCGCTAACGGGGCAACCGGGACAACCGGCGCCACAGGTGCTTCGGGTACGAATGGAACCAATGGTACGAATGGAACGAACGGTACTAACGGCACCAATGGAACGAATGGTGCAACCGGTGCTACAGGAGCCACAGGGGCTTCGGGCACGAACGGAACAAATGGTACTAACGGAACGAATGGAACGAACGGCACTAACGGAGTAACCGGTGCTACAGGAGCCACAGGTGCTTCGGGCACGAATGGAACCAATGGTACTAACGGAACGAATGGTACCAACGGCACTAACGGATTAACAGGCGCTACCGGGGCCACAGGTGCTTCGGGCACCAACGGAACGAATGGGACTAACGGCACCAACGGGGTAACCGGCGCCACTGGTGCTTCGGGCACTAACGGGACCAATGGCACCAACGGAACGAATGGTACCAACGGCACTAACGGAGTAACAGGCACTACCGGGGCCACAGGCGCTTCGGGCACCAACGGAACGAATGGGACTAACGGCACCAACGGGGTAACCGGCGCCACTGGGGCCACAGGCGCTTCGGGCACGAACGGAACCAATGGTACTAACGGAACGAACGGCACCAATGGCGCCAATGGGGCAACCGGTGCTACAGGAGCCACCGGTGCTTCGGGCACGAACGGAACAAATGGCACGAACGGAACGAATGGAACGAACGGCACTAACGGAGTAACCGGTGCTACAGGAGCCACAGGCGCTTCGGGCACTAACGGAACCAATGGTGCTAATGGAACGAATGGCACGAACGGTACCAACGGAACGAATGGGGCAACCGGTGCTACCGGAGCCACAGGCGCTTCGGGCACGAACGGAACCAATGGTACTAACGGAACGAATGGCACGAACGGTACCAACGGAACGAACGGGGCAACCGGCGCTACGGGGGCAACAGGTGCTTCGGGCACGAACGGAACCAATGGCACGAACGGAACCAATGGTGCTACCGGAATCGGCACTACAGGTGCCACAGGTGCTACCGGCGCCACCGGTGCCAGCGGCAGCAATAATGCATGGGGGCTTACCGGTAACACAGGTACCGTAGTAGGCACAAACTTTTTAGGAACTATCGATAACGTTGATTTTGAAATTAAAGTAAACAGCCAGCAGGCTGGTATTATCGAGAATGTAAATACCAACCTTTCTACCGCTTTAGGTTACCAGGCATTAAAAAGCGAAACGGCAAACAGCGCCACACACAATGCGGCAATAGGTTACCAGGTGCTTAACGCCAATACCACCGGTGGTATCAATACGGCCATGGGTTACCAGGTGCTTAACGCAAATACAACCGGCAGTAATAATACGGGCTTTGGGTCGCAAGTGCTATTTAGCAATACTACAGGCGGCGGAAACGGCGGCTTTGGTATTACCCCGCTTTACAAAAACACCACGGGCAGTAATAACTTTGCCTTTGGCAGTAATGGCCTTTATAATAATACAACGGGTAACGGCGATAATGCCCATGGTGTATTTTCGTTATACAGCAATACCACCGGTAACTATAACAACGCCTATGGTTTACAATCTATGTATAGTAATACCATTGGTAACAGCAACGTTGCCATTGGCGATTGGGCCCTCTATAGCAATACCAACCTCTCCAACCAGGTAGCCATCGGCGATTCGGCGCTATATAGCCTTAACGGCGGTACCGGTGGCAACACCGCGGTAGGTAGCAAGGCTTTGCTTTTAAACACCACCGGTGCCAATAATAGCACGGTTGGTTTCCAGGCGCTGTATAATAACACTACCGGTAGCAATAACTTTGGAGCCGGTTATCAGCCGCTTTATTCAAACACAACAGGCGGCAATAACTTTGCGCAGGGTTATAGGGCATTGTATTCAAATGTCTCGGGCTTCAATAACCAGGCCATAGGGTACCAAACACTTTATAACAACACCACCGGTGCCGGCAATATCGCCGAGGGCTACCAGGCATTGTATACAAACACCACCGGTAGTGCAAACGTTGCCAAGGGGGCCTATGCGCTATACCTTAACACCACCGGTAGCAGCAACGTAGCCACCGGTTACGAAGCCCTGTATAACAACACCACAGCCAGCAATAACATTGCCACCGGCGATTCGGTGCTTTATAATAACACCACCGGTAGCGGCAACATGGCCGAGGGTTTCTACTCAATGGTAGCCAACACTACCGGCAACAATAACTCGGCCCGGGGTTACTATGCCCTTGCTGCCAACACAACAGGTAATCAAAACCAGGCTTTAGGTTACCAATCGTTGCTGGCAAATACCACCGGTAGCAATAACATAGGCATTGGTACTACGGCACTGGCCACCAACACAACGGGTAGCAACAACATGGCCCTTGGCAACTCCGCCGATGTATCCTCCGCAGCATTAACCAATGCTACCGCAATCGGCTACAATGCCAAAGTAAACCAAAGCAACACCATTGTATTAGGCGCCACCGGTGCCAACCAGGTAAATGTTGGTATAGGCACTACAACGCCGGCGGCCAACATTGATGTTGAGGGAACCGTGCGCTTGCTGGCGGGCACGCCCGGCGTTGGTAAAGTACTTACCGCTACCGATGCACAAGGCGATGCCGTTTGGCAAACAGCCGGTGGCTCTTCGGGCTGGGGGCTTACCGGTAATGCAGGCACTGTAGCAGGCACCAACTTTTTAGGTACCACCGATAATATTGACTTTGTAATTAAGGTGCACAGCCAGCCGTCGGGCCTTATTGATATTGCCAACGATATTACCACCTTTGGCTACCAGGCAGGTGCACTTAACACCGGTGCCGATAACTCATATTTTGGTTTTAATGCCGGCAAAGCCAGTACCTCGGGCATTAATAATACCGGTGTAGGTTCGGGGGCATTAAACACAAACTCAACCGGTAATTTTAATACAGGCCTGGGTTATTGGGCGCTTTATAATAATACCGCGGGCAACAATACTGCCGTAGGTGCTTATGCGGCTTATACCAACAGCACCGGCGGCGACAATACGGCCATGGGTTTTGCAGCCCTGGCCAATAACGCATCGGGTACCGATAACACTGCCATAGGTTACGAGGCTCTGAACACCAACACCGGTGGCACCAACACTGCTATAGGCTCATTAAGTTTACAGGCCAATACCGGTAGCTCAAATTCGGCTTTAGGGTACGAATCGGGATACAACATAGGTGCCGGTAACAACAACGTGGCTATTGGTTACCAAACTTTGTATACCAATAGCGGAGGCAGCTATAACGCAACCCTCGGCGACTCGGCCCTTTTTCTTTGCACCGGTAGCAATATGGTGGCTGTTGGGCATAGGGCCCTTTCACTTGTTAGCACGGGCAACAACAACACCGGTGTGGGTTACTTTGCCGGTAATACAATTACCACAGGTAGCGATAATGTGGCTATCGGCTTTAACGCACAAGTACCGGTGGCCACTAATAGCAACCAGGTACGTATTGGCGATGCGTTAGTAGGCTACGCCGGCGTGCAAATAGCCTGGACCATTACCAGCGACCGCCGTTGGAAAACAGATATACAGAATACTAACCTGGGCCTCGATTTTATAAGCAGGCTGCGCCCGGTATCGTATGTGCGCATAAACGATAAAAACCAAAGTGTTGAATATGGTTTTATTGCACAAGAAGTTGAAGAGGCGCTGCAGGTTTCGGGTGCAGGGCATACCGGTATTATAAGCAAAGATGATGCAGGTATGTATGGTATGCGCTATAATGATTTAATGGCGCCTATGGTTAAAGCCATTCAGCAACAACAAAAAATGATTGATGATTTAAAGGCTGCCGATAGCACTACCAAAATAGATGCCATGCAAAAAACCATCAACACCCAGCAAAGCCAGATTGATGAATTGAAAAAACAAATGGACGAGCTGAAGAGCAAAATTAACGCGCCTAAAAACTAACAGCAATAAGCATACGCCCTTCATTATGGCCTATAACGAGCAACTAACCAAACGCGTGCGCCAGCTACTGGCCGATGTGCCTAAAGTTGAGGAGAAGGTAATGATGAGGGGCGTGCTATTTATGGTTGATGGCAAAATGTGCACGAGCACCGGTGATGATGAACTGATGTGCCGCGTCGACCATGCACTGCACGATAGCCTCATTGCCCAACCCGGTTGCCGCACTATGGAGATGAAAGGCAAGCCATTTCGCGGCTATGTGATGGTACATGAGGATGTACTAAAGACAAAAAAACAACTTCAATACTGGGTGGGTCTGGCGCTCGATTTCAACAAAAAGGCAAAAGCTTCGCCTAAAAAGAAAAAATAAGTTATCTCCGTAATTTTTAGCCGCCCGCGCCAAATAACTTTTAAACAAAGCAATACATATATATCACTTACTATCAACAAATTAAGTTTGGTTGCATTCCAAATGTTAATTATCAATTATTTTACATAGCGAAATTAAGCACCTGCAAACTGTTTTTTAAGATAAATTAGTTAGGTTGCATTTAGTTCTTATTTAAACCAGACAAAATGAAAAAACTCTCCCTCTTTTTTCTACTAATATGCTGCATTAGTTTAAACCTGGTAAAGGCGCAGGCGCCCCAAAAGGTAAACTACCAGGCCGTTGTGCGCGATGCAAGCGGCCATACCTTAGCCGGTTTTGTAAACGTTGCGGTTAAGTTTCAAATACATGATTTAACAGGCACTGGCACGGTAGTATATACTGAAACCGCGTTGTGCGTAACCAACGAGTTTGGCCTTATTACCTACGCCATAGGCACCACTGCCGACTTATCGACAGTAAACTGGGGCAGCGGCGCAAAATACCTGGAGGTTGATGTAGACCCAACAGGCGGCACCAATTATGTGGATATGGGCACATCGCAACTGCTCAGCGTCCCTTATGCCCTATTCTCGGGCAATGGTAGCCTGGGCACAACCGGTGCAACAGGGGTGCGCGGTAGCACCGGTGTTACGGGGTCCACGGGCGCTACCGGCGCAACGGGGGCAACAGGGCAAAACGGTGGCAACGGCCTTAATGGCTCTACCGGTGCAACCGGTCAACGTGGCGCAACAGGCGCCGATGGTGCAACGGGCTCAAATGGTACTAATGGAATAAATGGAGCAACCGGCGCTACCGGCTCAACGGGCATTCAGGGTAATACAGGTGCCACAGGTACCGGTATACAGGGTGCAACCGGGGCAACAGGCACCGGCACACAGGGCAATACCGGTGCAACCGGCTTAACGGGGCCAAGTGGCCAGAACGGTACCAATGGCCAGAACGGCGCTACAGGTGCCACAGGCACAGGTTTACAAGGTGCAACGGGTGCCACAGGCAATAATGGTAACAGCGGAAATAATGGTGCTACAGGAACAACCGGTGCCACAGGTGCTACAGGCACAGGCTTAACAGGTGCAACGGGTGCAACCGGCGCAACCGGTAATAACGGTAACGACGGAAACAATGGTGCAACGGGTGCAACCGGCGCCACAGGTGCTACAGGCACGGGTTTACAAGGTGCTACGGGTTCAACCGGAGCCACCGGTAATAACGGTAACGACGGAAACAATGGTGCCACGGGGTCAACCGGTGCCACAGGTGCTACTGGCACAGGCTTAACAGGTGCTACAGGTGCAACCGGCGCCACCGGTAATAACGGTAACGACGGAAACAATGGTGCCATGGGGGCAACCGGTGCCACAGGCGCTGCAGGCACAGGCTTAACAGGTGCAACGGGTTCAACCGGAGCTACCGGTAATAATGGTAACGACGGAAACAATGGCGCTACGGGATCTACCGGTACAACAGGCGCAACCGGTGCCACGGGTACAACCGGCACCCCTGGCCCAAGTGGACAAGATGGAACGAATGGTAATAATGGCGCTACTGGAGCCACCGGCACAACAGGATCTCCGGGTCCAAGCGGTCAGGATGGAACCAATGGTAATAATGGAACGAATGGCACGAACGGAACGAATGGCGTTACCGGCGCAACCGGTGCCACGGGCACAACCGGCACCCCCGGCCCAAGCGGTCAGGATGGAACGAATGGTAATAATGGCGCTACTGGAGCCACCGGTGCAACTGGCACAACAGGATCTCCGGGTCCAAGCGGTCAGGATGGAACCAATGGTAATAATGGAACGAATGGCACGAACGGAACGAATGGCGTTACCGGCGCAACCGGTGCCACGGGCACAACCGGCACCCCCGGCCCAAGCGGTCAGGATGGAACGAATGGTAATAATGGCGCTACTGGAGCCACCGGTGCAACTGGCACAACAGGATCTCCGGGTCCAAGCGGTCAGGATGGAACCAATGGTAATAACGGAACGAATGGCGTTACCGGCGCAACCGGTGCCACGGGCACAACCGGCACCCCAGGCCCAAGCGGTCAGGATGGAACGAATGGTAATAATGGCGCTACTGGAGCCACCGGTGCAACTGGCGCAACCGGTGCCACGGGCACAACCGGCACCCCGGGCGCAAGTGGACAAGATGGAACGAATGGGACTAACGGCTCTACAGGAGCCACCGGCGCAACCGGCACAACAGGATCTCCGGGCCCAAGCGGTCAGGACGGAACCAATGGGAGCAATGGAACCAACGGCACCAATGGCGTTACAGGTATAACCGGCGCCACAGGCCCAAGTGGACAAGATGGAACTAATGGCACAAACGGAAGTAACGGTGTTACGGGCGCTACAGGCCCAAGTGGTCAGGATGGAACCAATGGCGTTACAGGTGCTACCGGCGACCCCGGCCCAAGCGGGCAGGACGGCGCTTCGGGTGTTACAGGGGCAACAGGCGTTACCGGTGCAACGGGCCCGGCAGGAAGCCCGGCTGAGTTTGCCGATTTTTATGCCTTAATGCCTTTCGATAACCCTGGTCTGGTTACAGCGGGTTCGGCGGTCGAATTTCCTCACAGCGGCCCGGGGTCAGGATCCATTACAAGTATTACCACGTCTTCATTTAATATTCCTGATATAGGTAATTACCAGGTATATTTTCAGGTAAGTGTAAATGAGCCCGGCCAATTAGGCTTATTGGTTAATGGAGTTGCATTGCGCTATACAGTAGTTGGCCGCGCCACGGGTACCAACCAGATTACAGGTACCGCACTTATTAACGTTACTACACCCAATACAACTATCTCGGTTATAAATCCGGTTGGCAATTCTCCGGCGCTTACTATTACACCCGATGCAGGAGGAACCAGCCAGGTATCGGCACATCTTATCATCACAAAACTTACTGACGGTGGAGGAACGGGGGCCGCTGGGGCTACCGGAGCTACCGGCCCAAGTGGACAGGATGGAACAAATGGCAGTAATGGTGTAACCGGTGCCACCGGCCCAAGCGGTCAGGACGGAACAAATGGCGCTAACGGTGTTACGGGTGCCACCGGTGCTACTGGCACAACTGGCGCCCCGGGCCCAAGTGGCCAGGATGGAACGAACGGCACTAACGGCGTAACAGGGGCAACTGGTGCTACGGGTACAACCGGCACTCCGGGCCCAAGCGGACAGGATGGAACTAACGGTAGCAATGGTGCCGTAGGAGCAACCGGTGCTACAGGCACAACCGGCACCCCCGGCCCAAGTGGCCAGGATGGAACAAATGGTACTAACGGTGTTACAGGTGCCACCGGTGCTACAGGCACAACAGGCGCTCCCGGCCCAAGCGGTCAGGATGGAACAAATGGTACTAACGGAGTTACAGGTGCCACCGGTGCTACAGGCACAACCGGCGCTCCGGGCCCGAGTGGTCAGGATGGAACTAACGGTAGCAACGGTGTAACAGGCGCTACCGGAACAGGATTACAAGGTGTTACGGGTGCAACCGGTGCCACGGGTTTATTAGGCGCAGGTTCGGCAACAGGCAATACTACTTATTGGGATGGTACGCAATGGGTGCTTACCAGCAGCACTATTTATAACAATGGTTCGCAAATTGGTTTAGGCACAACCAGCCCTACAGTTTTATTGGATATTGAAAATGGTACCACCAGCCCGGCCTTTAAATTGGTTGATGGCACACAAGGCCCGAACAAAGTACTTACAAGCGATGCCAACGGTAATGCAACCTGGCAAACCCCTACCGGTGGTGGCGGAAACGGTTGGAATTTAACCGGTAATGCCGGTACCAACCCACTTACTGATTTTGTGGGTACTACTGATAGTGCTGATCTTGCGTTTAGGATAAATAATCAACCGGCGGGGATTGTTGAAATGAAAAATAATAATTACTCAACCGCATTAGGTTACCTTACACTTACCCGTGAAACACCAAACAGCCATACTTTTAGCGTGGCGATTGGTACTTTTGCGCTTAACGCAAACACTACGGGCAGTGATAACGTAGCTTTGGGTTTAACCGCGTCAGCTAACAATACAACGGGTGGCTCAAATGTTGCCATAGGCGGGTCTTCCCTGTATAATAATTCAACCGCCAGCGGCAACATAGCCGTTGGTGAAAATGCATTAAACGCGCTTACCAGCGGCGGAAATAATACCGCCGTGGGCCTATTTGCAATAGGTAACTTAAGAAACGGCACGGGCAACGTAGGGGTAGGTAATGATGTTATGAATGTAATGCAAACAGGAACAAATAATACGGCTGTGGGTAATAATGCCGTTGTTAGCACAGGCCTTACCAATGCTACCGCCATTGGTGCCGGTGCATCGGTTTCACAAAGTAACTCGTTAGTGCTGGGTAGTGCGGGTACCCACATAGGCATAGGCACAACAGCGCCTGCCACGCTTTTAGATCTGGAAAACGGAACTACTTCACCGGCATTTAAATTAGTAGATGGCACACAAGGCGCTAACAAAGTACTTACCAGCGATGCCAACGGTAATGCAAGCTGGCGAACACCCACCGGGGGCAGCAGCGGGGCCACAGGCGCTACCGGTGCAACCGGTACAGGCTTAACAGGTGCTACAGGCGCCACCGGTGCTACGGGCGCAACAGGCGCCCCCGGCCCAAGCGGTCAGGATGGAACAAATGGTAATAACGGTGCAACAGGGACCACCGGCGCTACGGGTACTACAGGAACTCCCGGCCCAAGCGGTCAGGATGGAACGAACGGGACTAACGGCTTAACAGGCGCAACAGGTGCCACCGGGCCAAGTGGACAAAATGGGACGAATGGCATTAATGGCGTAACGGGAGTAACCGGTGCTACTGGCACAACAGGAACCCCCGGCCCAAGTGGTCAGGATGGAACAAATGGCAGTAATGGTGTGACTGGAGCGACCGGTGCAACAGGCACTACAGGAACTCCGGGCCCAAGCGGTCAGGATGGAACAAATGGCACCAACGGTGTTACAGGCGCCACCGGCGCCACGGGCACAACAGGTACACCGGGACCGAGTGGACAAAACGGGACGAATGGAACTAACGGCGTTACTGGAGCCACTGGTGCTACGGGCTTTTTAGGGGCAGGTGTAAGTGCCGGCAATACTACTTATTGGGATGGCAGCCAATGGGTGCTTAACAGTAGCAATATTTATAATGCAGGCGGTAATGTGGGTATTGGTACTACAAACCCCGGCGCATTGCTTGAGGTTAATGGCATAGCTACTGAATCTTCTTTTGGTATACTTTCATCGGCCGGGGCAGTGCCTGTGCAAGGTATTTTAATAATAAACAGAGGGGGCACAAACAACAATGTCACTTCTTATTTAGGCTCTTCTTTTAGTGGCGAACAGGCAGGCGTTTTGGGTAATGCCATTGGGGCCGGTATTGTAGGGGGCCCGCAAACCGAATGGACCTACGGCGTGGTGGGCCTGGCCGATGGCACCGGTAACGGTGGCGGTACCAATGTAACCAACGTGGGTGTTTACGGCGAAGCGGCGAATGCATCAAACCCTCAAAACATAGGTATGCTGGGGGTTCTTGGCACGGGTATCCATAACAGTCTTGGTTCTTCTATAAACGCCGCCGTGGTGGGTGTAGATAACACAGCTAACCATGCCAATTACACCGCTAACGGTACTTACGCAGGATACTTTTTGGGTAGCATTGCTGTTGTTGATGGCAGCCAGAGCAACGGTTATGTGCTTACCAGCGATGCCAATGGCAATGCCAGCTGGAAACCGGCCACCGGGGCCAGTGGTGGCGTAACCGGGGCAACCGGTGCTACAGGCCCAAGTGGGCAGGATGGAACGAACGGGACTAATGGTGTTACAGGGGCAACCGGTGCAACAGGAAATAACGGAAATGATGGGGCAGCCGGTGTTACGGGTGCTACAGGTACTACGGGCGCTACCGGTTCTACCGGTTTATTGCCTAGCGGCACTGCTGTTGGCAATACTACTTATTGGAATGGAAGCCAATGGGTGGTTAACAACGGCAACCTGTTTAACAACGGTACCAACGTGGGTATAGGCAATCCGAATCCTACACATACATTAGATGTATTGGGCGGCCAGGTAGTTTTTGACTTAGCTGCATCGCGGGGCGCGGGCTTTAGTTTACTTGGTTTAAATGGAGGGTTGGCAGGCCTTACCATTGCACCCGATACGGCACATGGCTTGGGTGCATGGGGTTTATACACCAATGGCCCCCAGCTAAACAGCCCTAACGATTTTACTTTATTTAACGGCGGCACGGGCAAACCGGCAATAGTGGTACAAGCTGCAACCGGTAACGTGGGCATTGGCACCGGTAATCCGCGCAAAGCATTACATGTTGCCGGCGATGCGGTTATTAATGACTCCTTGGGTATTGGTACTTTTAACCCTACTGCTTATTTGGATGTTAACGGCACCGTACGTTTTGAAACTTACACCAATGGTTACTTAACTGTTGATGCCAACGGCAATTTAGGTGTTGGTGTAGGCGGCGGCGGGGTAACCGGTGCTACAGGGCCAACAGGTAACGACGGTGCTACAGGCCCAACCGGCCCTACAGGCAATGACGGCGCCACCGGTGCCACCGGCCCAAGCGGACAAGATGGACAAAACGGGCAGGATGGTTTACCGGGCCCTCCGGGTATAGATGGCGCACCCGGCGCTACTGGCCCTACGGGCTTTTTAGGTGCAGGCGCAACTACAGGCAATACCACTTATTGGGATGGAACCCAATGGGTGCTCAATAGCAGCAATATTTACAATAATGGTTCTCAGGTTGGAATAGGTACTACTACCCCAACGGTATTATTGGATGTTGAAAATGGCACTACCTCGCCAGCCTTTAAACTGGTTGATGGCACACAAGCTGCCGGTAAAGTACTCACCAGCGACTCAGCGGGTAATGCAACCTGGCAAACGGATGGTATAACCTTGCCATTTACCGATACCTTAAATGCACCGGCCTATATGCTTAACCTGGTGGGCACCGGTACCGGTGTACCGGTAATGGGTAACTTTAACGGCGATGCAAGCCTTGGTGCAGCCGGTGTTGCGGGCCTATCGCAGGTTACCGGTGCGCCGGGTGTTGCAGGCTTTGGCCCCGGTGTGCCGGTTTCATATTTAACCTCGGGTATACTGCCCGCTTTCGGGTTAAGTAGCGATATTGGTGTATTTGGTATGGCAAACGGCTCGGGTCTTCTTGGCTTTTCGTATAGTAACTTAGGTGTTTCGGGTGCCGGCGTAAATGCAGGTGTTTATGGTACCCTGATAGGTGGTTATGACGCAGGTACCACTATTTGCAATTATGTATTTAACGGCAGTTCCTCCTCGTCCAGCCAGGCAGCGGCTGTTTGGGGTAACGCTGGCCAGTCCGGCGACCCTAATCAATCGGGCTATGCCTACCCGGGGGGCATTGTTTTTGGCGTTGTGGGCCAATCGCTATACGCCAACCAGGGCGATGATGCCAACGTTGGCGTACTAGGCGAGGCGGGTAGCTCGGCCATGCAGCAGGTTGGTGTTATGGGTATATTGCGCTCGGCAACCGTTGGTAGTGCTACAAACCCTAATCCTCTTAACGGCCCTAATGCAGCCATTATGGGTATTGATGGCAGTGGCGGCGGTGCCAACCAATACGCCGGTTACTTTCAGGGTCAGGTTGCTATTGTTGATAGCACACAAGGCGCCGGTAAAGTGCTTACCAGCGATGCTAACGGTAATGCAAGCTGGCAGGCACCCACAGGTGGCATTTACCCGTGGAGTAAAACCGGTAATCATATTTATAACACTACGCTTAGCGACAGTGTTGGCATTGGCACACAAACCCCGGGCGCATTGCTTGAGGTAAGCGGCAGCGCCATTGTTGACAATCATTTAACCGTTAATAACCTTTCGAGCAATGGCGTTGACCCCGGCGTGCTGACTATAAATAATGGGTTTATAGGGGTTGAGGCGCAGCTTATAACAACTGTGTACTCACCCGGTGCCATTACCAACTACATTGGCAGCAGCAGCGGTGGCGAAGCGACAGCCCTTTATGGTAATGCCAATGGCGCGGGCAACATTCAAGGCTTTTATCAGTGGGCCTATGGTGTAGTGGGCCAGGCAGTTAGTGGTAACGCGGGCAACAGTGCCAACGTTGGGGTTTACGGCGAAGCAGGAAAGGCACAAGGTGGGCAAAACATAGGTACCATGGGGGTTTTACTCAACCCGGCCACTACAATCCAAAATATCCTGGGTACTAATGTAAGTGCGGCTGTTGTGGGTGTAGATAATACAGCCACCGGCGCTAATTACACTAATAACGGTACTTATGCAGGTTACTTTTTGGGTAGCATAGCTATTGTTGATGGCAGCCAGGGCGCTAACAAAGTACTTACCAGCGATGCCAACGGTAATGCAAGCTGGCAACCAACAGGTGGTGGCTTATGGACTGCCAACGGCAGTAACATAGGCAACAACAATAGCGGCAGCGTAGGCATAGGTACTACTTCGCCTAACTCAAAACTACAGGTAACGGGTAGTGTATCGCTACCATATGCAGTGGTAAACAACACCGGTAGTTACACGCTTACTGCTAACGACCACACCATACGCCGCTTTGGCAATGTAAACAATATCATTTTCCCCGATGCCGGCACTTGCGTGGGCCGTGTTTACACTATTATATCAAGCAACGGCACCGGTAGCAATGTTGGTATATCGCCAACAAGCGGCCAAACGGTTTATGATGATGTAACCAATGCTACAATTACCTTTTTAACCCCTAACCAGCGCATAACCGTACAAAGCGACGGTAGCAACTGGATAGTGATTGGCAGATAGTATTTACATTTAAACTTTAAAACCGCCGCTGCAAATTTTGTAGCGGCCGTTTTTTTACGGCACAACGGGTTTACCCAAAAGGGCACCGGGGAAAATTAAATTCTTTCCGTTCTTTGCGTTAAACCGTGGCGCACTTTGCGTGTATGGCCGCTAACAAAAAAGTGACAAATGGATAAACCCGCTAAACAAGATTTCCCAATCATTCATTTCAAATCGCCTAAGCATTTTGCCAAATGGCTGGCTGCCAACCACACAAAGCAAAACGGAGTTTGGCTACAGTTTTTCAAAAAAGATTCGGGCGTTGAAACCATTACCTATGCCGGCGCCTTAGACGAAGCCCTGTGCTATGGCTGGATTGACGGCCAGGTAAAAAAGCACGATAGCCAATCGTGGTTGCACAAGTTTACGCCCCGCAGGCCTAAAAGCATTTGGAGTAAACGAAACATTGAGCACATTGAACGCCTGATTGCCGAACAACGCATGAAACCACCCGGCCTTAAAGAAGTTGAAGCCGCCAAACAAGATGGCCGCTGGCAACGCGCTTACGACTCGCCGGGCAAAATGGAAGTGCCCGAAGATTTTTTGGCCATACTATCTAAACATAAAAAAGCAAAAGCCTTTTTCGAAACGCTTAACCGGGCCAATGTGTACGCCATAACCTGGCGCCTACAAACCGCTGTAAAACCCGAAACCCGCACCAAACGCATGGAGGCCATCCTCCAAATGCTGAAGAAAGGCGAGAAGTTTCATTAAATCAAACAACTGTCATTGCGTCCCGATAGCTATCGGGATCCAATAATATTTATTAGAGTAAAGGCTGTGGCAATCTTCAACTTTGTGTTTATTGTATTTTGCCTTTAGCTTCCCCTATAGGGGACGGGAGGGGCTGGCACGTGCAATAAAGACAAAGTTGAAGATTGCCGCGCACAATACCGCTCTTATTTTTTACGGTCCCGATAGCCATCGGGACCGTAATGGTATTTATTTTATTTTAAATACAACCTCACTACCGGGCTCGGTAACCGCTTTCACTTTCAACTACGCCGCCTTTGCACTTATTAAGTCGTGCAGCGGTATTTGTTTGATGGTTTCAAAATACTCAACAAAGTGCTGCACCCTGGTCATGCGCTCCATTTTTTCATCGGGTATGGTGGCGCCAAATTCTTTTTCCAGCCTTACAATGGTATCAACCACATCCAGCGAGTCGGCGCCCAGGTCTTTACGCAAATCTGTTTCGGGGGTAATTTTTGCTTCGTCAACGCCCAGCGTTTCGGCAATTAGTTGTTTGGTTCTTTCAGCAATGGCACTCATAATTTAATTTTGTTTTTTCGGTGTAACAATAAATTGTTTGGTTGAAAAAGCCACCGGTACCGGCAGCCGCTGCAAGCTCAATTACCATACCAAACGTTCGAAAGCCTGAAAAGATTTCAGTCCGCCGAAAAATTTGGCAGTTTTTTATGAAATTTTTTCAGCTAACAGCCAAGCCGCACATTTCCCTCTCTATCCCTTGCAATGGAGAGGGGCGACCAGCCCCGATAGCTATCGGGAGGAGAGGCCCGGCTGCTTGCATTTGCATTCCCCTCTCTATCCGCCGCGGCGGATGGAGAGGGTGCCCCAGCGAAGCGAGGGGCGGGAGAGGCCGGCTGTTTGGCTTTCAACTGTAAATGTCTCATCCCGATTTTTCATCGGGACGCAAAAACTGTAAACCGTAAACCGATTCCCCCCCCCTCTTCGCGCCCAACATATTTAACTTTACAAAATACCTAACTACCTCACAATCAATATAAATTACAAAATAATTGCGATATAACATACACAAAACCATACAAGCCACCCTACAATCCAATTACCAAAAGCAAAAATCCCGGAAAGCAATCGGAAAGCAGAGACAACTTTACACACTCCACCCTGCAAGTTCGCGTCATTGCGAACGAGGTTTCCGAGTGAAGCAATCCTGGAATGCGAAGGACGAACATTTTCATTTGGGAACTTTTGGGTAGTTTTTTAAGCCCACCACGCCCTGTATCGTCCTAAAATAAGTTTACAGGTACCCCGAGCCTGCATTTGCATTCCCCTCTCTATTCGAAGTCCCGATAGCTATCGGGAGGGGAGGCCCGCCTGTCCCACCATACGCGGTAGCTGCTTGCCTTTCAACTCGAAATTTGAAATTCGAAACTAGAAACTCGTTTCCCACCATTTCAAAGAGCAACAACAAAACACAATCCTGTTATTTCACACTATATTACTAAATATTTTTCAATCCTGCAAGGGGTGTCAATAACTTTTCCGGCCGGCAAAAACTCCCCTCCTTTTTTTAAGGAGGGGCGGCACACAGTGACGGGGTGGTTAGGATGTTTTGCCTTTAAAATTACATTCCCCCAAACTATTATCAAATAACAACTATATTTATAGCATAAACACACCCCATGCTGCATAAGCTACTGCGCTGCTTTAAATTTTGGGGGTTGGTGATGGCGCTGGGGCTAATGCCGCCGGTAAGTGCGCAGATTGGTTATTGGAGTGCATTGGGCGGTTCTACCCCGTTTCCATCCGACATTAATGTTTACACCGTTCGGATTTATCCTAATCAAGGGCCAATGATGTATAGTAATGGCCGTTTGTACATCACTTTCGCTAACCATATTACTGAATTGGCTGTGTGGAACGGCAGCACCTGGCAAACAGATACGATGCCAGCTTCGGCAACGCTAACAGGGCATGGATATATCGTTTCTATGGGTGCCGATAACAACGGCAATGTTTATATGGCAGGCAATCTTACATCGGGCACCTATAGTGCTGGCGATACCGGTGTAGTTATATTAAAGTGGGATGGTGCTAATTTTACAAGGGTTGGCAATAGCCTGCCTTTTCACCCAAGCGGAGATTTTTCTAATTTCATTACTACCCTTTGCAAAGATTCATCGGGCAATATTTATGCTGGTGGCACAACACTTACCAGTGGTGGCTATGAGTACATAGCAAAATGGGATGGCTCTAATTGGAGCATTCTTGATAGCAGTAATACGGTACTAAACGTTGTGTCCCCTGATGTCAGATATGATTTTGATGAGGGGATGGGCACTTATGGCAATATTGTATATGCTAAAGCCACTACCGGCATAGTAAAATGGAATGGTAGCGCTTGGGTTAATATAGATGTACCCAATAGTCACGTGCCACAAAGTTTTGTAATTGGTCCTACCGGTAATATTTACGCCAGCTTTAACAACCATGTATCTATGTGGAATGGCAACTTTTGGACTCAATTGGGAAATTATAATTTGCCTAACCCATCAATACAGAATATTTATTTGGACCCCTCGGGCAATATATATGCAATAAACGATGGTTTAGATATTAACGGGAATAGCTATGTGGCTAAATGGGATGGTCACAATTGGAGCGAACTTGGTGGCACCAATAACTTTGCTTTGCACGCCAATGGCAACATTAGCTCACTTGCCATTTCAGCTACCGGCGATAGCATTTTTGCACTTGGAGATTTTACCAATGCTTTAACGGCTGATTCTGGCTTGCCTTATGTAGCAGTATATACAACCCTGCCACCGGGCAGAATGTTTGTTTATTTAAGCCCATCCGCGGCTGGTTGCGGCAACACCGGGGCTGTAACTACAACTATCTATCAAGGCACCTCACCTTACACGTACTCATGGAGTAACGGCGCAACAACCGCCAATATTGATTCATTACCGAGCAGCCAATATTATGTAGCCGTAACCGATGCACACGGCTTGGTAGCCACCGGTGATATTACCGTGCAGGGCAGCACTTGCCAAGGCCTTATTACAGGCACCCTATTTGTTGATAGCGCAGGTACCTGCAATTATAACGGGCAACAAGCAGGTTTGTCCAATGTTATACTTACGCTTTCGGGTAATAGCCAAACTTTATATGCAACTACCGATGCCAATGGCAATTATAGTTTTGCCGTAAATGATACCGGCAATTACTACCTATACATACAGGTAGGTAACAATAGCTTTTGCGGCAATTTTACTTTGTGCGGCAATCCTAACCAAACTGTACACGTAGGCGTTTTGGGCGATACGGTTAGCGGCAACAACTTTGCATTAAACCCCGCATCATCAGGCTACGACCTTTATTTACATCCCGGTTGGACCAGTGCTAACCCCGGTTTCGAAAAGGATTATTGGGTTTATTTTGCCAATAACTCACCGGTGCCTTATACCGGTGCGGTAACAGTGGCTTTTAAATACGATAGCAACCTTACTTTTATAAGCAGCGATAGTGCTTACACCGCTTACACCGCAAGTGCCGATTCAATAACCTGGGTGGTTAATAATTTTGGAAATAATGGTTGGAACTACATTGGCAAAGTACGCTTTACTGTACCGGCAACGCTGCCGCTTAATTACCAGTTGCAAAGCCGGTTTTGGATTTACCCCAAAGCCGGCGATTGTGACTCAACCAATAATTACTTACAGTATTACGAAACCGTTGTTGGTGCCCACGACCCTAACTATAAAGAGGTTTCTCCCTCGGGTAATATTTTGCAGGATGATTCGGTTTTAACCTATACCATTCACTACCAAAACACCGGTACCGATTCAACCTATTTTATCAAGATTACTGATATGCTTTCGCCATATTTAGATCCTGCTACTGTGCGCAACCTTGCATCAAGCGTGCCTTATTCCAGCTTTACCATTTCCAGCACCGGGCTTTTAACATGGGCCTTTGTTCCTTACAGTTTACCCGATAGCATCATGGATGCACAAGCCAGCCAGGGGTTTATTGCCTTTAGCGTAAAGAAAAAAAGCGAAGCACCGGTAAGATCGGAAATAACCAACACTGCCTCGGTTTATTTTGATTATGCCCCACCGGTTGTAACCAACCGGGTTGCCGATAGCGTGGTTTATCCCCCGTGCCTTGCCACGCTATATGATACAATTTCGGATTCAATATGCGCCGGCAATATATTTTACGTGGGTTCTCATGCATATACACAGACAGGCAATTTTACCGATACGCTTATAAGTCAAATTAGTGGTTGCGATAGTATAGTTACGTTGCACCTAACTGTTAATCCCGCATTTCGCGATACAATACAACAATCAATCTGCGCCGGCGATACTTTTTATTTTGGCGGCTTGCTTCGTACCCAATCAGGTATCTATAACTACACCTATAGCAACACCTATGGTTGCACTAGCACAGTAACGCTGTATTTAACCGTTAACCCAATAAACCTCGATACCATCCATCAATCTATTTACAGCGGCGATACATTTTATTTCGCAGGTCAGCCCAGGGCGCATACAGGCACTTATTATGATACGTTAGGCAATGTTTTCGGGTGTGATAGTATTGTAATTCTTCGACTGACTGTTAAACCCCTGAATTTTGATACTCTTAACCAGCTCACTTGCACCGGCAGCCTCGTTACGCTAAACTCCCCTACTACCGGCGTGGCTTCGCCTTATGTGTGCTCATGGCAGGTATTGTATGGCGATTCTCTTAGTTGCTATAACTGCTTAGTGTCAAATACCGTAGTTTATCAAAACTCAGGTTACCGGGCACAGGTAACAGATACATTAGGCGATACAGTCATACTGCACATAAACTATTTAATTGATAGCCTTGCTTTGCCGGGCCAGGTGGTATTTGCCGACTCATTTGTGCATTGCATGGGCGATGCTTTTTTACTTACCATTAAATCTGGTTACGCTCCGGGGGTGATTGACTGGAACGATGGAGAAATAAGTAATTTTAACTCTGTACCCGGCGCTTATCGCCATTATTATTGGCGAAGCGGCACCTACCAAATATCCGTTCGTGATTCCTTAGGATGTACAACAATAGTACGCGATACCATTCCTAACATGCCGCTACATACCTTCACTAATGTATGGGATAGCACTTGCAGCAATGCACCCTACTCTTTCCATGGGCATTTGTATGATAGCTCGGGTGTTTATTCTGATACGCTCAGTAGTGTAGGTGGCTGCGATAGTGTGGTAATATTGCTGCTCACGGTTAATCCTTCACCGGTGGTAACTTTTACCTGGGATTCTATGTACGGTCAAAATGGATTTGAACCCGATCCACAATATCCAAATGATAGCACTCATGCTATCTATTGCCTTAATGGGCATGGACCTCCCGAAATCATAACAATGCTAGGTGGCAACCCACCCGGCGGATTCTACATCGGTTGCGACCTCTTTTTTGGTAGTAATACGTTTAATGAATACTCAGCACCTGGGGATCAACTTCTGCATTGCAATTTCGCGTATACCTATAGCAATTCAAATGGTTGCAGTGCAAGTGCTAACGCCGTAGTATTTGTTGAAGTTTGCCCCCTGGGCATCACCCCCATCACCCCCAACTCCCTCTTCACCCTCTACCCCAATCCTGCCGATGACTACGTAAAGATTGATTTTGATGCCGCCTACACAGGTAGCACTATTTTTGTAAAAGATATAACAGGCCGCGCGTTATTTAAAACGCAGTTAAGCACCAGTCCGCAACAAATACCTACCGGCAGTTTGCCACCGGGGGTATATTTGGTTACGCTTTACAATAACAGGCAGGTAGGTGCAAGGTTGTTGGTTAAGGAGTAGGAGATAAGCCCCCTAAAAACTACTTCCGCAACCCTACTAAACGAAAACCGCCCCCAAAAGATTGTGCAATAAAGTTGTTGTTTTCCCGAAAATTTAATATTATCTTTAAGCTATTGTAGAACCTAAACAAGTTGCGCATGAAGAAGCTTATACTCTTGTTTGCTCTCGCCTGCTTAATCATCCCCAATATTTTTGCGCAAACCAGTAACACGGCCCAAAACGGCACGGTGTCGGTAAATACCGAAAGTGATTTTTCGGTATACCCCAACCCCTTTGTAGATAAGGTTGAAATAGCCCTTAAAAACAACGGCAATAAAGTACAGGTAGATTTGTTTGATGTCCTCGGCCGCGTTGTCTACACCGAAGCCACCACCGATGCCCAAAACATAACCATCCACGCCTCGGGCCTAACCGGCGGACTTTACATGCTAAAACTTACCATTGGCGCCAACGTTTTTACCAGCAGGCTGGTTAAAAATTAAGAAAGCATTTAAATACTACTAAGGTTGAGGCAGTATCGGCTTCACAAATAACTCATTGTTTAATAATTTACTTTATTACTTTTATGAAAGGTAATTTGCTGATGCCATACTGATGAAACGGTTTTATCTAATTTTCATTCTTTCTCAACTAACTATTTGTAGCATTGCGCAAGGGCTTACCTTTTCAACTATGCGGCAGATACATAACTATGCGGTAGGGGATAGTTTTGAATACCACATCAGCATTTTTGCACCGCAGTCGTTTCCCCCGGGGCCTTGCACTTTCGATGGATATGCGTTAAAAGTTATCACCGGTTTTTACACAACCGGCGACTCCATTGTTTTCTCGTATAACTATACCGAAGTGTCGAGCTCATGGGCTGAACCGGGGTGCGGGTTTTGCCAAACATGTAACTGGGATAACAACACTACCATTGTAACCAATATAGATTCATTCTTTTCCGCTGCTTATCGATGCGATACCAGTGGCGGTATACAATGTTTTGATTCCGTTTTTATAGATAGTGATTATAATTTTCATAAGCAAAACCGGCACTACGACAATAATTTCAATTTTGCTGATGAAACATATGCTGATAGCATTGGCTTAGTTCAGTTGTTTGA
>Ga0206832_10050_pt1 | contig 29011 bp, 33 predicted proteins | sample Alteio_BWOrgCont_74_FD_152896 | JGI IMG/M metagenome (GOLD analysis project Ga0206832, IMG submission 152896) | Enriched cells from forest soil in Barre Woods Harvard Forest LTER site, Petersham, Massachusetts, United States -... | ecosystem: Environmental > Terrestrial > Soil > Temperate forest >... | reverse complement strand
GATAAATAGATGACAGATCATAATAAATTGTGGCGTTCTGCGAGTAATTCGTAGTTAGCAATTTATTATAATCAGTAATAGCAATAGGATAATATTTAGGATTTGTTGTACCTGCATTTGCTGCCGCTAACCCGGTTGCATATAAAGCTGTGGTATCATTCGGCAAAACCTGGCGGAAATAATCGAATGAGTGGTAAGCCATTTCAAACTTTTTATCCTGGAACTCAGCCCTACCCTTGTTAAATTGGTATTGTGCTAAATTAAGATAAACAGGAGCAATTAATAGGAAAGATCCAAAGTGCTATAACCAGCGACGCCAAAAATAAGACCTTATACTATTATGAAGGTATAACTTATGCCCAGATAGCTGAATCTATTGGCGATAAACAAGCTAAAACAAAAGATGCTGCAGCTAAAGCCACACTGGAACAACAAAAAGTTGACAACTATAACAAAGCGGCTGATGCTTACAAAAAGGCATTGGAAGTTGACCCAAGCTATGCTGATGCCAGCTTAAGTTTAGGATATGTAGCAATTGAACCAGCGCTTGACCTGTACAACGCAACAAATCAGTTACCAACCAATCAACAAAAGAAATATGATGCTAATATGGCCCAGGTTCAGGTATTAATTGAAGCTGCAAAACCATATTTACAAAAAGCGGTTGATTTAAATCCTAAATCACCAGAAGCTTTGCAAAATTTAAAATCATATTATCTTGTAAAAAGAGATATGACAAATGCTAATGCAATACAAAAAAAGATTGACGCATTAAACGGTAAGTAAATAATATGGAGGGAGGGCTTTTAAAAGAGCCCTCTCTTTATTCAATATTACTTAACATAATGTTAATTATGTGAATAGTTATTAGACGAATGGATAAGTCTGTAAAGCAGCTAAATCATGTCATATAAAAAGCCCTGGTATATTGTATATACCAGGGCTTTTTACTGATTAAACCAGAAACTTACATTTTCTTTGTAGTATCCTTTTTAGTAGTGTCAGTTTTTGTAGTATCCATTTTTTTTGTGGTGTCAGTAGCTGGTGTGGTCATAGCTGAATCTTTAGCTGTGCTATCAGAACCGCTTGCTTTTTTTTCAGAACTACAGCCGGTTGCTATTGAACCTATCATGGTCGCTACAAGGGCGAAACCTAAAATGTGCTTTTTCATAGATAATAGTTTTAGTATTTTTTTAATTGAATTAACGTTACAACCATGAGAATTTGATATTGTTTGTACATAACCAGGTTCCAATTGTAACAATTGTATGAAATGGTAGAATTGGCTATAATTAGCCTGGTAATCGCTTTGTTAAAAACTATTTTAAGTAAATTCTAATCGTACAGGCATCATTTTAATTCAAATTTCTGATATTTAAGCCCTATGCCGGTCTCAGAAAATTCATTAAAATGGGTGATGCGTTTTTATCCCCCCTTATTTTTTCAGCGTATTTGGGTGGTTAAGTTTGATGAAGGCTTTCGGGGCGTTGAGGTAAAGATCACTAAAAGCATGTGGAACAGGAATTATAATGATTCCATTTTCGGCGGAACAATTTTTGCCGCAGCCGATCCGTTTTATCCTGTACTCTTTTACCAGATACTTAGCCACAAAGGATATAATATCAAGGCCTGGGCAAAATCATCCGAAATAAAATTTTTAAAGCCTGGTCATAACAGCTTATCTTTTAAAATACAGTTGGATGAGCCGGAAATTACTGAGGCGGAAGAAATATTAAATAGCATAGGCAGATATACCCGGACCTACCCTATCAATATTTATGATAAAAATGGCGTACTTGTAGCATCGGTGCTGAATGAAATATACATGCGTAATTTGAATTTTACAGAAAATGCACACAGTGATAAATGATGATACTTTCCTGAAAAAAGGATTTAAAATATCAACAGATAAAAGCCTGCTTGATTTTGATATGATCTATAATTATCTGAGCAAAGAATCATATTGGTCAAAGGGCATACCTGTTGAAAAGGTTAATGAATCAATTGAAAGCTCTATGTGCTTTGGGATTTATAAAGGCGATAAACAGGTTGGCTTTGCTCGTGTAATTACCGATAAAGCCATCTTTGCTTACCTTTGTGATGTTTTTATACTGGAGGATTTCAGGCGTTTGGGATTATCAAAATGGTTAATGCAAACCATTTTATCTCATCCGGATTTACAAGGATTACGCCGTTGGTTACTTGCAACTGCTGATGCACATGGATTATATAACCAGTTTGGTTTTACCACCATAAATAATCCTGAAAGATGGCTGGGAATTTATACACCTTTTAAAACAGACGGAGAGCATAAGTAAACATGAACATCAAAAAACTAATTTTTGAAGGGGAAGGTGTATCGCTCGACTTTAAAAAAACCATATCCAGTTGTGAAAAAATAGCCCGAACCATGGTATCATTCGCCAATAATAAAGGCGGTCGATTACTTATAGGCGTTGCTGATGATGGAACAATTAAAGGTGTAAAATCTGAAGATGAAGAGCGTTATATGATTACACGCGCCTGCCATTTGTTTAGTCGCCCTGCTTTGGAACCTGAATTTGAAGAAGTTTATGTTGATGATAAACTTGTGCTGGTTGTTAACATACCCGAAAGTACTTTAAAACCACATTACGCATTAGCCGAAGACGGCAAATGGTGGGTATATGTGCGTGTGCAGGATAAAAGCGTACTGGCCAGCAAAATTGTGGTTGATGTGCTGAAGCATTCGTCGAATGATAAAGGTGTATTGATAGAATATTCGGATAATGAAAGGAGCTTATTAGCCTATCTGGAAAAAAGCAACCGGATAACTGTTAAAGAGTTTTGCCAGCTGCTTAATTTAACCCGTAAGCGGGCACAGCGCATTTTAGTCGATTTGGTATTATCAGGCATTATACGGATACATACAACTGAAAAAGAGGAATATTATACAGCCATCTAAATTTGTGAGTAGTGAATAATGAGTGGTCTCAAAATAGTGCATACCACCCTTACCGTTCACAATCCCTACCAATTATGAAAAACCTCTACCTTAAATATAAGCCTCATTACCGTGATAACCTTAAGCTTGCTGTACCGGTAATTATATCACAACTGGGACACACTCTTGTTCAAACATCTGACAGTATTATAGTTGGTCATTTTTCCGGCACTATTAGTTTAGCCGCGGTATCATTGGTAAACAGCATTTTTGTTTTGCCTATGGTGATTGGCCTTGGTATTTCATACGGTTTAACCCCGCTTATTGCACAGCATAACGGCCGGAAGGAATTTGCAGCCTGTGGTAAATTACTTGCCAATAGTTTATTTATAAATATTATTAGCAGCATCATTCTTTTTTCGGGATTGTATTTTGGTTCGGTATATGTGTTAAACCATTTGCATCAATCGCCAGCGGTAGTTATACAGGCTAAACCCTATTTATTTTTGCTGGGTTCGTCAATTATTCCTATGTTGATCTATAACACTTTTAAACAATTTGCCGAAGGACTGGGGTTCACCAAACAGGCTATGGTGATATCCATCAGCGGCAATATACTTAATGTTATATTGGGAATCATTTTTGTGAAAGGCATGTTCGGTATTGCGCCAATGGGTATAAAGGGTGTTGGTTATAGTACACTGATCGATCGTTGTTTGATGGCCATTGTAATGGGCTTTTATGTTTTCCGTGCCCAAAAATTCAAGGTGTATTTAAAAGGGTTTACTATTAACAGCATCAATTATATCAGAGGTTTAAAGATAATGCAGATAGGTACTCCCGTTGCTCTGCAATACACTTTTGAACTAAGCGCTTTTAGCGGTGCTGCACTTTTAATAGGTACCATAGGCCCTATACAGCAAGCGGCACACCAGGTGGCTATTAATCTGGCGGCTATTACATACATGATATCAAGCGGAGTTGGTGCGGCGGCTACTATACGTGCAGGTAATTATTATGGAGTTAAGGATCATGATAAATTAAGATCATCGGCCATATCAAGCTATCATATTGTTATAGTTATAATGTGCGGTACAGCTTTATTATTTAGTCTTGGCAATAACTTATTACCATATATTTACACTACAGATAAGAATGTAATAGCCTTTGCAGCACAGTTACTTATAATTGCTGCGGTATTTCAATTGTTTGATGGTGCACAGGTTGTAGGCCTTGGCATTTTACGAGGTATGGGTGATGTTAATATCCCAACTTTTATCACATTCTTAGCTTATTGGGTGGTGGGCTTACCCGTTGGTTATTACCTGGGCATGCACTTAAACTGGGGCGCACAGGGTATCTGGTGTGGTTTGGTATTGGGGCTCCTAGTATCAGCAGTTTTGTTATTTTTCCGTTTTCAGTTTATGAGCAAGCGATACCGTTATCAAGCAGTATAATTCAACATACTTAAAAATAAAGCTGATTTGCAACCCGAAAAGTATTGCAATGCGCTTCAACTATATCCCTGATCTGTGGTGAGTACCCCCCTCCCATGCTCACCTGAACCGGAATTTTGTGGCTGATACATTGTTCAAACACAAATTGATCTCGCTGTTTACAGGCTTCTCGGCTTAAAGCCAATTTACCCAGTTTATCGGATTGCAGCACATCAACCCCGGATAAATAAAATATAAAGTCGGGCTTTTGTTGGTTGATGATTTTTGGCAAAGCATCGTATAGCAACTGCAGGTATTCACTATCGGCAATACCATCGGGCAATGGAATATCCAGATTAGAGCGCTCTTTACGGAATGGGAAATTATTAGCACCATGCATTGAAAATGTAAATACTCTTGGCTCATTTTCAAATATCTGGGCGGTTCCGTTACCCTGGTGCACATCTAAATCAATTATTAAAACAGATGAGGCTAATTTGTTATTTAACAAATAATTAGCAGCCATTGCCTGATCGTTCAATAAACAAAATCCTTCACCCCAGTTTGTGCCTGCATGGTGCGTACCACCGGCAACATTAAATGCTATGCCGTTTTCAAAAGCATAATGGCAGCCATCAACAGTGCCTTTACCGATCCTTATTTCACGCTCAATTAATTGTGCAGATAGCGGAAAACCTATTCGTCTCTGTTCCCGAGGCGGTAAAGTCAGGTCGCGCAGTTGCTGCCAATAAGTACGATCATGCGTCCATAAGATTACTTCCTCATCCAATAATCCCGGCGAAAACAAATTTCCTTCTTTTATCAAGCCTTCGTGCAATAACTGTGCGGGTATCAACTCATATTTAAGCATCGGAAAACGATGCCCCTCGGGTAAAAGGTGAGCATATATGGGATCATAAGCTATCCTGAGCATAATTGGAGCGCTATAAGCCAAGTTCTTTCACGGCTGATGACAGAATACCACCAGCGTTAAAAACGTCTTTAAACGAATTATAAAGCGGCACAGGGCTTAATCTGATTACGTTTGGTTCACGCCAGTCGCCAATTACACCATTTATGGTCAGGTAGTCGAATATTTTCCGTGCTTTGTGGCTGCATACAATGGAAAGCTGACATCCACGATCTTTTTTGTCTTTCGGGGTGATGATCCTGAATAATTCTTTGCCGGAATTGTTATTAATTTCAGTGAGCACAAACTCAAAATAAGCCGTCAGGAGCTCACTTTTTGATCTCAGGACTTCTACCCCACCTGCCTGTTCAAAAATATCAAGAGAGGCCTTATGCAGGGCCATCAACATGATTGGAGGCGTGCTTACCTGCCATCCATCTGCCCCCTGTGCGGCCTGAAAGCCGGGAGCCATTAAAAAACGTTTATCCTGCCTGTATCCCCACCAGCCGGCAAAGCGGTTAAGGGTTTTATCCTCAAAATGCTTTTCATGTACAAAAATGCCGCTTATACCACCCGGACCTGAGTTCATGTATTTGTATGAACACCAGCAGGCAAAATCAACATTCCACTCGTGAAGTTTTAATGGAACATTCCCGGCAGCATGGGCCAGATCAAACCCCGCAATTGCTCCTGCTTTATGCGCCGCATTGGTTATGGGTTCAATATCAAAAAACTGGCCGGTATAATAATTTATACCGCTGAATAGTACTAAAGCCAGCTCATCGCTATTGCTGTTTATGATTTCCAGGATATCTTCAGTTCTTAAAGTATCCTCGCCATCTCGGGGAAAGATCTCAATAATTGTATCTTTAGGATCATAACCATGAAATTTCACCTGGCTCTCCAAAGCATATTGATCTGAAGGGAAAGCACCGCCTTCCATTATAATTTTATATCTTTTATTAGTTGGTTTATAGAAACTTACCATCAGTAAATGAAGATTTACTGTAAGTGAGTTCATCACGGTTACTTCATCTTCTTTAGCGCCAATAATAGCCGAGAGCGGGCCTGAGAGTTGTTTATGATAAGCTATCCATGGGTCATTGCCATTAAACCAACCCTCAACACCAAGTTGCTGCCAGGCATTAAGCTGTTCAGTAATGTATTGTTGGGCCGATACAGGTTGCAGGCCCAGTGAATTACCGCATAAGTAAATTGCATCTTGCCCATTATGTTGCGGAATTAAAAAGTTATTGCGAAAGCCCTTTAATGAATCCTGTTCATCGAGCTGGGTGGCAAAGGCTAAAGTATTTTGATAATCCATCGGTCAATATTACAAAAAAGAGCAATGAGATTTGCTATTTGTTAGGTTTGCTTACGTACGGATTTCCTTTTACATAGAACCGGTATGGCAGCAACGCATCATCACCAGCATAGTCAACACCAACACGTGGAACGGCTGCAATCTCATTATCTCTAAAGGTCAAGCCTCTATCCTCTATCCATAAAATATCACTTTGCAGGCTGATAGCGTTGATGTTACGCGAAATACCCAAAGCTTTAGCAACAGAACCAGGACCCGATGTGATACTGGGTTTTAAAGCACTCATATTACGACGCAGGAGCATTTCATCCAATCCATCCGTAGGCTGTATAGCGCGTATAAGTATAGCATGAGGCTGCCCCTCAACCGAAGTTACTACATTAAACATCTCATGTATTCCATAGCACAGGTACACATAGGCAATACCACCCTGCATAAACATGGTTTTGGTACGCGGGGTTATTTTATTGCCGAATGAATGTGAAGCACGATCAATAATGCCATTATATGCTTCTGTTTCAACAATATAGCCACCAGTAGTTATACCATCAATACAGGTAAATAAATACTTGCCGATCAGACTTCTGCTTAGATGTACTACGTCGGAATTAAGATAGAATGATTGGGGGAGCTTCACTTTTTGAGTATATTCTTTAGTAATTTATTTACCTGTTTGGCCATATTGTAAACCATAATATGGGTCCCATCTTTAACCAATTCGGCATTTTTTATGTTTTTGTACGGGAATACCAGGTCCTTATCGCCATGGATATGATACACATTTGGCGGGATGGTTTTATTGTCCCATTTTACAACGGCGCCCATGGCCCATTTTATAAATTCCGGCGAGGTATTGCTTAGCATATCGTTTAGTAACCAGGCATCACTATCAGTCATCTTGCCAAATAATGGCTTGATCATAAATCCCATGGAATTAAATATTTTGCCGGGCAGAATTTTAAATACAGGCAGGTTTTTGAACAACTTAAAATAACCTGGCGTTTCATCAATAGTTTTAATACTGGATATTAATATGGCTTTATTAAGAGGTATAAGCTTAGCTATTTCCATAGCAAGCATCCCTCCTAACGATGTGCCGATAACGATTGAACCACGAGTTATATTATACTGATAGATAAGCTTTTGAGCATACGTTTTTAAAGTGTCAGTTTTATCAGAATTGACCCAATCAACAGGTATTACTTCATAGCTTGATGGGATATCAATGTTATTATACAGCCTTGTATCGGCACCTAAACCTGCAATTAAAAATACGGTGCTCATTAAAATTTAAGCAGGTTTACGATTTGCTCCAGATATAACGCGTCGGTTTCATCAAAATGAGCTACATGTTCGCTATCTACATCGAGTACACCAATAACTTCATCATTATGAAATAAAGGTAACACAATTTCGGAACGTGATAACGAACTGCAGGCTATATGCCCGGGAAATTCATCAACATCGGGCACGATCAATATTTCAGCTTGCTGCCAGGCCGCACCACATACACCTTTGCCTTTAGCTATGCGCGTACAAGCTACCGGCCCCTGAAAAGGGCCTAAAACCAGTTCATTGTTCTTTACCATGTAAAAACCAACCCAAAACCACTTGAATTGTTCTTTTAAAGCCGCGCTGATATTAGCCAGGTTTGCAACAAGATCATCCTCTCCTGTTATCAGCGCCTCAATTTGCGGTATTAATGATTGATATTGAGCTGTTTTATCAGCTGTACGTATGATGGTTAAATCTTCTGCCATAGCACAAAAGTAAGGAGGAACTATTACAATTAAATAAGACAAATCTCATATTTAATCTTTTATTTCGCATCAATGATAGTAAGTATTACCATCGTTCGCTATCGTAAAGCGTTTATACCTGTAGCGCTTTTTGCTATGGCCATACACCGGTTACCCTTATGGTTGCAAAAGGGTTGCACATTCTGGAAATTACTGGGCAGTGGCCGCAATGGTACGTTTGACCTGCAACCCGATTGGCAACAATGGGGATTACTGGCTGTATGGGATAATCGTGGAGATTTTGACCGGTTTAACGAAAGATCATTTATAAGATATTGGTGGAACTTATTTACCCGCGAACAATGGACAATGCTGTGCGAGCCATTGCAAAGCCATGGTAAATGGGATGATAAAGAACCCTTCGGCAATGCAGACATAAAAGATCATTTTGGTGCTGTGGCGGTTTTAACAAGGGCAACGATCAGGATAAACAGACTGAAAAACTTTTGGGCCAATGTTGATAGCGTAGCAAGGCTGATGAAAGATGCGCCGGGCTTTATCACCTCATTTGGCATAGGTGAAGCACCGGTTTACAGACAGGCCACGTTTTCTGTTTGGCAAAGTATTGACGATGTAAAAGCATTTGCCTACGCATCAAAAGAACATGCTGAGGTAATTAAAAAAACGCGACTTGAAAAATGGTATAGCGAAGAGCTTTTCGCGAGGTTTAAACCTATTGCAAGTTTTGGTACAATAAATGGCAATGATCCGCTGGACGGGATCGATCTAATAAATAAATTAAATTATGAGAATAATAGCTGAACTACCTCACCCCGATTTTAAAATATCAATCCTTAACATGAACCAGAAGTTCATTATCAAGATAGAACAAGGCAGTCTTGAACAAAGTTATAAAGTACCCGAAATGGACCTGACAGATGGAGTAAACAGTGTGTTTGAATTACTGGATGAGATATTTTTGAAAGCTGTAGCCAATAGATTTACAGAAATGCGCAAGGATTACAAGGAAACCTATTTCAGATACAATTATTAGTTTAATAATCAACGTAAATGACTGCAGATTAAATACTTAAAAATAAATAAAAAACATTTCCAAATTTTATTTGGCCTCTATTCAACAACAGGCAAATATATTCCTATTTTGTTTTAATTTATTCATTTATATAAACCATGTAACCATTTGAAATAAAATCAATTATATATTAAAACAAAATTATATTTGGCATCTACAAAACACCTGATTAATTCATAACCAAACATTTTCTGTATAATTATGCTTAAAAAGTTTAAATTTAAATATGGCAAATAGCAAACGATTTTACAACATGCAAACGAACCAGGGCATGAAGTTGATAAACATTAACAATATAGCTTGTATTGAAGAAATTGACACCTACCCCCAGGTAACTATGAATGTTAAAAGGGCTGATGGTAATTTTATTGAGTTTATAGCTAGTGATGTTTACGATAAACTGGTTGAAAACATCCTGAAAATGGATGCAGGATTTGATGAGTGGTAATTAATTTCATTTGAAAAATAAACTTTTCATTTTTAGATTACCATTTTCTATTTGCCTGAAAATAATTAAAAAATAGCAACCATCCCCCAGATTGTTATTCTGGCAATAAATCACAATACCAAAATCCTGAACGTTTCTGATCATTCACTGCAACACAGCTGTCGTTCGCATCCTTTGGTGCATTGTATTCTTTAAATACCTTTTCTCCTGTTTTATATTTTATCTCTTTTGAAAAGACAGGTCCTTTAAAAGCGAAAGTATGAAATTCGCCATTTTCACCACAAACATCAACATCTGCTGGTAAGCCGGCAATAAGTTCAGAGGATATCTCCTTTCCTGCTATACATTCCAATCGCTCCTGGGTGCAGGCTATTACGGTGCCAAATCCCAGATCTAAAAACTCATCTATCAGCTCATGCGTATCACGTTTCCATAATGGGTAGATGCCCTTCATACCAACTTCTGCCAGCCGCGCATCGCGATAGCTTTTCAGATCTTCCAGAAAAATATCACCAAAAATGGAATGGGTAATTCCTTCAGCCTTAAACTTACTTAAATGCTGATACATAATTTCGTCGTACTCTTTCATACCCGGCATCTCGGGTAAGCGGATCTGGTATAAGGGTATACCAATGCTTTCTGCCTGTTTGATCAGCAATTCAACCCGAACACCATGCATGGATATCCTGTCGACTGCATCATTAACCGTCGTAACAAGATATTTAATGTTTATTTGAGGATCGCGCAGGCAATAGTAAAGTGCAAGTGAGCTGTCTTTGCCGCCGCTCCAGTTGAAAATACATGAATAAACCATGAGTTATGGGATTAAGAGCTTTACTTGATACATGGTTGTTATAAGTCTGTTACTCCCCTGTTCAACAACTGATCAACTAATGTGGGAACACCAACTGATGCTTTTTCCTGTATTTTGATGACGTTAGTTTGTCGTACATGAGGGATATTAGGATCGACGATATATTTGGGTACGTAGTTGGATACATAGTTAATTAGTCCGGCGGCAGGATATACAGCCAGTGAGGTGCCGGTTAAAATAAATATATCAGCCCTAGCACAAATTTTAGCAGCTGTTTCAATCATGGGCACATCTTCGCCAAACCAAACTACATGCGCACGCAAAGGAGAGCCCAATTCGCAAACCTCATCCATGCCCAGCTCCCATCCATCTATTGGATAAGTAAGTTCAGGATTAATACTTGATTGCGACCTGGTAATTATACCATGTAAATGTATCACATTGGTTGAGCCTCCTCTTTCATGCAAATCGTCAATATTTTGAGTGATGATGGTCACCTCATATTTCTCTTCCAGGGCTGCTAATGCATAATGCGCTACATTAGGTTTAGCTTCCAGTACTGATTTACGGCGTTCATTATAAAATTGTTGAACCAGCTGTGGATTTCGCTGCCAGGCTCCCGGCGTGGCTACATCTTCAATGTTATAACCTTCCCACAGCCCATCACTATCCCTAAATGTTTTTAAGCCGCTCTCAGCACTTATTCCTGCTCCGGTAAGTATAACTATGTTTTTCATGAATATTTTAAAGAGACGCAAAGTATTGCGTCTCTACGTGATGTGACATTATAAAGAGACACAAGATATTGCCCATTGATAAATGGATGCTTATATATTATCTTTTGCGATAACGCTCCAGTCGCTGTTGCCATAACCTTTCTCTATCCAGCTGTCCATTTCGGTTGCTATAGCAGGTATTACAGCTAGTTTAGTATTATTCTCTTTTGCTGCCTGTATCATGAGCCCTGCATCTTTACGGGCCATGCTTAATTCCCACGAAGGGTTTGAGAAATTGCCCTCGGTCATTTTTTTAAGTCGTGTCGGCATTGCCGCTGCGGGGTTCCATGAATCAAACAGCGCAGAAACGTCAGCAGCAGGAATATCCAAAGCTTTAGCCAAAGCCAGGGTATCAGAAATGCCAGCCGTTAATGTCAGTAAAAACAAATTGCCTATAAGTTTCATCCCGGCAGCCTTACCTTCGGTTGCCCCTAAATTTAGCACCTTGCCTGTCATTTTTGATAATTGAGGCTCTACCCTGCTGATCATATCCTGGTCGCCTGAAACAAGCATTGTGCCGGTACTTTCCAGGGCATTTGGAGGGCCCATAAATACCGGTGCATGTAAATATGCAATTCCCATTGCCTTCCATTCAGCGGTTCTTTCAATAGCCCCTTTTGCTGATGTGGTAGTATGGTCAATAATAATAACACCCGGGCTAAATCCTTTGCTTGCTGCCGCCAATACCTCATTTACGGTATCGTCATCTTTTAAGGTGATGTGAATAACATCAGCTCCTTTTACAGCTTCTGCAACATCATCAAATGCTTTAGCACCAAATTCTTCTAGTGCTTTTGCTTTAGTGGCGGTACGGTTCCAAACCTGTACTTCATCGCCATGCTTGATCATTGCCTTAACAAAATTTGAACCCAAAAGGCCCATTCCCAAAAATGCTTTCATAGATATTTTATTTTAGATAAAGGTATATACTTTCGATATAAACAAATAAATACAGGCTCGTTTTAAACGTAAAAAAGCCGTTTCATCTATTAATGAAACGGCTTTTTCTATTAGATAGCCTTTGTTAAACTGCTAATTGTTTACTACTGCGCAATATAGTGTATTTGCTTTGGGCAAGCTCAAAGCCACCGAACAACAAGGCGCAAAACAATGCATCGCCCAGAATCATATTTTTTTCGAATGGTATAGCTGCAACTAGCGATTGGCCATAACCAGCAAATGTATGCGGGTATAATGTACCGTATAACCATGGCATATCAATTATTAACCAGTGGATCACCACAGAGACCAATGACGCCAAAGCTACATTTAGTACATTTGCCTTTTTTATTAAAGAGCCAATAAATACCATTATAGCAAATGTTAAATACACCAATGAAGAGCCACTATACCAAAATACCAGTTTTGATGTATATAAGTAGTTAATAGCAATGTCACTTAAAAACAAAGCCAGTAATACTACTGCATATGCTTTCCATTTATCGGTAAAATAAGCGCCACCAAATAAGGCTATTGCACCAACTGGTGTAAAATTGCTTAAAAACTTATACTCGTAGCTTACAAAACGAAATGCAACAGCTGCCAGTATCATTAATACGAGTACAATATTGCGGGTGTTTATTTTTTTTAGTGACATAATTTAATTTATGCAGTAAAATTAGTCATTTATATTATTTAAATAAAATGCTATTATGGCTGTTTTATTTCTTTAATAAAGCAATCTTTCCGGGGTTTATGCCTACTGTAATAGCATATTCCTTTTTGCCTGTTTTATCAAATACAAACACTTGTCCGTTCGATGTATAATCCTTAGCATCTGTTACAAACACTTCGCCTGTTGAAGCATCGGATGTGATGGCAAAAGGTGCCGTAATTGCAGTACCATCTGCTACAAAAGCAGCATTGCTTATACTTTGAGTTTTAGTATTATAAACGCCTACTTTACCTAATGAAGTAATAAAATACCCATTGTTACCAACTACAGTAAAGGTAGTTGCATCAAAATTGGTTTGAGATTTTACAACATCTGTATTGTCATCAATAACTGCTAAGCTTGATTGTATGGTATTATAATCTCCGGCAGAAAGCACATACACGTTACCACTAGCATCAGCAGTTACATTTTGCGGGTTTACTACAACGGTAAGTGTTTTAGTCACGGTTGCTGAAGCAGGATCAATCACTGATACCGTATTATCATAGTTGGGATAATCCAAACCACCTGAGTTAGCCACATATATTTTGCCATTAGCCACGGTTAATTGCTCAGGGTTGCGGCCAACAGTTATGTATTTGGTTACTGCTAATGAAGCGGTATCAATTACAGCTACAGTTCCATCGTATGATGTTACGTAAGCATTTCCTTTATAAAATGCTACATCACGTGGCTCGCGGGCAGTAGTACCGTTAAACATTTTTATTTGTTTAATTGATTTTGCCGTATTAGGATCAACCACTTCAATTGTGCTTGAAACGTTTACCACAATATACATTTTTGAACCATAGATCTCGATATCATTACCAGTATCGCCTAAGCCACGGCCATTTGCAGATAAAAAAATATCGGGCACAACTTGTTTGCTTGCATAGCTATAGGCCGAAAGGCTGCTGTTATTGTCGTTAAATCCACCCTGATTTAGTATATAAAAACCATCTGTTACAGGTGTAATAACCGGGCTAACCTGTTTATCTTTATGACATGAAGCCAGTGTAAGGGATAATACCACGGCTGTTAATAAAGTGCTTAGTCTTAAATTTTTCATTGTTATGTAGTTAAATTGTTATTTGAAATGATAGCAGGAATGAGCGGCCGGGCATAGGAAAACTACGCACGATCATATAATTCTCGTTGAACAGATTATCGGCATGTGCTGAAAATACCGCAGCTTTATTAGCAACTCTTAGCTTATAAATAAAAGACAGGTCGCCTGTACCGTACCCATCAATATAATTGGCCGAATTACTGTTGCTTAAAAAATAGCGTGAAGAGGACAATACCTGGTTATAATATAATCCCATTTGGTTATAATCAACACCGGCATTTAAAGCAAGCGTATTTTTAGGTGTATAAGGAATCTGCTGCTTATAATAACTATCATTAGAGCTGGTAACATCAATAGCGTACTGATAAGTATAATTAACAGATAATACTTCGCGCCAGCCATTACTTATTTTGGTTTGTGTTTTTAGCGACACATCTGTACCCTCGATCTTAACTTTTCCAAGATTAATTATGGATGATATTACAGGATTTTGATTGGGTATAGCTATTATTTTATTGGTTATCGTATTGTAATAGCCATCTACAGAAAAAGAAATATAATCCAGCCAATTATTAAATGCTTTTCTGTAGGTGATACCCAGATCGTACTGTTTTGCATATTCCGGCTTAATATTGCGGCTTACATTGTTTATAGCAAAATAATACTGCTCATCAAAAGTAGGCTCGCGAAAGCTATCCTTATAAAAAGCCCTGAACTGTAAATTCGGGCTAAATGGTAAAAATGAAACCATTAATGTAGGCGAAAAAACAGTTTCAGCCGGAGTTGGCTCACCTGTTTTAACTTGTTCTGTAACATAGGTATTCAGCAAATTGCCCTGGAAAAGCCACCTGTTTAATGTTAATTTGCTTGCTAGGGCATTTAACAAAGTAAATCTGGTAGGGTAAGCATAATTATACAAATTTGCATCCAGTTTACTGAAAGAAACATCAGCAGCATAAGATGTTTCCCAATTTGATGTAATATGATAAGCCAAAGCCGCAGATTGATAAGCCTCCCGTTGCGTATACTGATCATCAATTCCACCGCTATTGTTAAGGTAATTTTTATCGGTATAACGCGTGTATTCCTGTGATAGCTTGGTATTTAATAGCAAATTCAGGCCATTATTCCAGGTATGCTCATATCCTGATTGTATAAAAAAGTCCCTGTTCCAAAGCCGTTCGTCAGAAAATGGGTTATAATAAACCACTGCGCCGGGCAATCCCCTATCTGAATTATAGTAATTGATGTGCAGATTAAACTTATTGCTGTCGTTTTTCGCCCAATATAATGCGCCATCAACTTCCTGGTCGCTTACATCTGTATTGGTACGGGTTTGTGTGGTATCGGTACCATCGCCGGCGGTTTTATATTTATAATGACCATTGGCATTCTCCAGGTAGCTGTTAACAACAAATGACCAGGTATTACTTATGCGCTGTTGCCATTGCAGATAAGGATTAATTAACCCGAATGAACCGCCATTAAGGCCCAGTAAAACCTGGTAAGGTTTATCTGCCGTTAAATTGGGGTGTATGGTGTTAATGGCTATTACACTTGCCGATGCGAATGACCTTGCCGGTGTAAGTATATTATCCGGCTGTGCATTGTAAAGCGTAATTTGCTGAACGCCGTTTAAGTTAAGCTTACCAAGGTCTATCTGGCCATTTTCGGCATCATTTATTTCAACGCCATCGTATAAAACAGCAGTGTGATTAGCGCCAAAGCCACGTACTGATACTGTCTTTATACCACCAATACCACCATAATCCTTCATATTTACCCCGGCAAAATCACGGATGGCATCAGCTACAGTTTGCGCATTGTACCTGTCGAAATCATTTGAAGACATGGATTGTGAGGGCGTAACGCCCTGCAATTTTGGAATAGATGATGATACCTTAACCTCTTCCTTTAAATTTTTAACAGTATCTTTTTTTTGAGCCCACAACTGTGCAGGTAATAATAAAATCAACAGCCAGCAATTAGACTTTTGCCAAACATGCTTAAAAAAATGCTGTCGAATTATTGCCATTTGTTATGAGTTACACCCATAGCATAGCGAAAAGAAACTTTGAAATGAAAATACACTGTGTAAGAGCATTCACAATTCAAGCTTCAATCCCCGAAAGCTATGAATAATAGTATGGCTTTGGCAGGTCTTCTGACTTACTCCCCTTCGTCTCGCCTTCCCTTACTGATGAATCAGCAAAGTGACTAATTGATGTAGACTATGGTTATGGAGCTTACAGCTGCGGGACAGTTATGGATTTACACCATATTCCCTTTTAATTTCCGGCGATATATCCACAGGAAAACCTAAAGCATTGCAAAAGTACAAGAAGTATTTGTAATGGCAAGTGGCTCTTATATTTATATTAATGTGGCAATTTATTGGGGATAATTTGCAAACTTTGTTTACATCTGGGGGTTGTATGATTGTATAAATTTATATCATGACAAATAAAGTGTTGATACTTGTGCCTGAGGGCCAGGATGCTGAAAATAATTACATTAATTTAAAGTGGCCGGAACGCTATATATCTATAGCTGGTGGTGTGAAGCTGGGTATATCAGGGTTTAAAAATCTGTTTTCAAACCCTTTTGCCAGTATTATAAAACTGGGTGCAGGAGGTTATTTATTAAACAGGGGAATTACCGGGCATTGTGAATTATACTCGCAGATTGATAAATATATGGCGAACCCTGTTAATATAAATATTCGCTCATCGTTCGTTATTCATAAGCCACGTAAGGATGTTTATGATTTTTGGCGGAGATTTGATAACCTGCCCCTATTTATGACCCATCTTAAAAATGTAGAGCTTTTAGATAATGATCATTCCCGCTGGGTACTGCGATTGCCAATTGGGGTTGCCAGTATTAGCTGGGAGGCAGAGGTTGTTAAGGATAAACCAAATGAAATGATCGGCTGGCGTTCATTACCCGGGTCGATACTTGATAACTCGGGCAAAGTACGTTTCAGGGATACAGAGGACGGTGAGGGTACCCGTGTAGATGTCGTCATTTCGTACCAGCCACCTGTTGGAACCGTTGGTGCCAGTATTGCACGCGTGTTTAATCCTGTATTTAAGAAAATGGTTGAAAATGACGTGCAGAATTTTAAGCACTACATGGATATTGATTATGCAACAGACAGCATAAACTATTTATAATCAGGATAGAGTCGCCAGGTATTTATATAGTGCCTGGCGATCTGTTACACCGGCAATTTCATTTTTTGCTTTGATTAGGATATGGTCCTGATCTTTTAATAATTGTAATCGTCCTTTAAATAACTTCTCTTCGGCATCATCTAAAAAGCGTTTTATTTGATTCATGGTTGTTTTGCGACAAACCAGTTCCTGATCTTTTTTATAAACAATCAGCCTGATCTTTTTGTCATTAAGCTCCGCTCCCAGGCTAAAATCCGTATCGAAATCCAATAGCTGCATATTATGCTAATATACTAAATAGCCATAAAACAAAAAAAGGCCTGCATAATGCAAGCCTTTTTAAAATATTTAGTCTGTAGCTTATTTTACAGCATCTACAACTGCTTTGAAAGCATCCGGATTGTTCATCGCTAAATCAGCTAATACCTTACGGTTTAAACCAATTTCTTTAGCGGCTAACTTACCCATTAATTGTGAGTAAGAAATTCCATGCTGACGGGCACCTGCGTTGATACGTTGTATCCATAAAGCCCTGAATTCTCTTTTCTTGGTTTTACGGTCGCGGTAAGCGTACTGTAAACCCTTTTCAACTGTGTTTTTTGCAACGGTATAAACCTTGCTGCGTGAACCCCAATAACCTTTGGCGAGGTTCATCACTTTTTTCCGGCGTCTTCTCGACGCTACTGCGTTAACTGAACGTGGCATTTTTTTGTCGTTTTGGTAGTGAGTGCCTCAATTTAATGAGAACTTAAGACTCTAATACCTGGTTTTAAAATTTGTTAATTACTTCCCGATACAAAGCATACGTTTAACGTTACCCATATCCGCATCAGAAACTAAACTGGTGTGGGTAAGGTTACGCTTACGTTTTGTAGACATCTTGGTTAAGATGTGGCTTTTGTATGCGTTCTTTCTTGCAATTTTACCTGTTCCAGTAAGCTTAAAACGCTTTTTTGCACTGGAATTGGTTTTCATTTTTGGCATAACCGTGTTTATATATATATTATTTAATTAATTCTCTTTTTAAGGTTAAAGCTAAAAGCCGAAAGGATAAAGGTTTTTATTCCACTCTCTAATCAACTAATCACTAACCTCTATTTCTTAGCTCCTTTTGAGGCTACGGTTAAAAACATCCGTTTCCCTTCAAGTTTTGGTAATTGCTCTACTTTACCTACTTCTTCTAATGCCTGTGCAAAACGCAGCAGTAATATTTCGCCCTGCTCTTTGTAAACAATTGCACGGCCTTTAAAGTGAACGTAAGCCCTCACCTTTTCGCCTGCTTCCAAAAACTTAATGGCATGCTTTAGTTTAAATTCAAAGTCATGGTCATCAGTATTCGGTCCAAACCTTATTTCCTTAATAACGGTTTGCTTGGCATTGCTTTTTATCTCCTTAAGCTTTTTCTTCTGTTCGTATACAAACTTGTTATAGTCTGTTACCTTACAAACAGGCGGTACAGCATTAGGTGAAATTTCAACGAGGTCCAGTTCTTGTTCCTGGGCAATCGCTAATGCATCCCGTAAGGAAAAAATACCTTGCTCCACGTTATCGCCAACAAGGCGCACTTCAGGAGCTTTTATAAATTGATTAATGTTGTGTTCAGCTTCTTTTTTCTTAAAAGGAAGCCTTGGTCCTCTATTGAAGGGTTTGTTTAATGCCAAGTTATACTGTTATTTCTTTAATTATTTGTTTTTTAAATTCTTCTATGCTCATGCTTCCCAAATCACCCTGCCCATGTTTACGAACGGAAACCAAGCCTTCGGCAGTTTCTTTTTCACCCACAATCAGCATGTAAGGGATTTTTTTGACTTCAGCATCACGTATCTTTCTTCCTATCTTCTCGTCCCTGAAATCAATAAGCCCGCAAATATCAGAATCTTTTAACGATTCTGAAAGTTTTTTTGCATAATCTTCATATTTTTCAGATATCGGGAGTATCACGAACTGTTCAGGCGACAGCCACAGCGGGAAATTACCTGCACAATGCTCTATCAAAACAGCCACAAAACGCTCCAATGAACCAAATGGTGCACGGTGGATCATTACCGGGCGGTGCTTTTGATTATCGCTGCCAGTGTATTCCAGTTCGAAACGCTCAGGCAGATTATAATCAACCTGTATAGTTCCTAACTGCCATTTTCTGCCTAGAGCATCCTTCACCATAAAATCAAGCTTAGGGCCATAAAAGGCAGCTTCACCATATTCAACTACGGTTTTAAGTCCTTTTTCATCAGCAGCTTCAATAATTGCCGATTCGGCCAAAGCCCAGTTCTCATCAGTACCGATGTATTTTGCTTTATTTTCAGGATCACGTAAGGATACCTGCGCGGTATAATCATCAAAACCTAAAGCTTTAAATACATACAGTACCAGGTCAATTACTTTCATGAACTCTTCCTTCACCTGATCGGGGCGACAGAATAAATGCGCGTCATCCTGAGTAAAGCCACGAACGCGTGTTAAGCCATGCAACTCGCCGCTTTGCTCGTAACGGTAAACAGTACCAAACTCAGCTAAACGAACCGGAAGATCCTTATATGAACGTGGTTTTGTTTTATAGATCTCACAATGGTGCGGGCAGTTCATCGGTTTTAAGAAGAACTCCTCTCCCTCCTGCGGAGTTTTTATAGGCTGAAATGAATCAGCACCATATTTTTCGTAATGACCTGAAGTTACATACAGGTTTTTATGACCAATATGCGGAGTAATTACCTGCTCGTAACCAGCTTTAACCTGTGCCTTTTGCAGGAAATTAACCAAACGCTCGCGCAAGGCAGTACCTTTAGGTAACCATAATGGTAAACCCATCCCTACCTTTTCAGAGAACGCGAACAGTTCCAATTCCTTACCCAATTTGCGGTGATCGCGTTTTTTGGCTTCCTCAATCAGGTGCAGGTAATCAGTAAGTTCACTTGCCTTGGGGAAGGTTACGCCATATATACGTGTAAGCTGCTTGCGGCTTTCATCCCCACGCCAGTATGCACCGGCAACACTCATCAGCTTAACAGCCTTTATAAAGCCTGTATTCGGGATATGCGGGCCACGGCACAGATCGGTAAAAGCGCCCTGTGAGTAAAATGTAATTGAGCCGTCAGGCAGATCTTTGATCAGATCCAGCTTATACTCATCACCTTTATCAGTAAAATATTCTATCGCATCGGCTTTGCTAACTGGTTTGCGAATAAATTCTTCGCGGGTTTTAGCCAGCTCCAGCATTTTATCTTCGATCTTTTTGAACTCATCCGAAGAGAATTCGCGATCGCCAAAATCAACATCGTAATAAAAACCGGTTTCAATAGCCGGGCCTATACCGAATTTTGTACCCGGGTAAAGCGCTTCTAAAGCCTCAGCCATTAAGTGGGCCGATGAATGCCAGAAAGTAGCCTTAGCCTGGGCATCGTTCCAGGTTAACAATTTCACCTTGGCATCGTGCTCAATTGGGCGACTTGCGTCCCAAACCTGGCCATCAACTTCGGCTGCTAATACATTGCGTGCTAAACCTTCGGAGATAGACTGTGCTATCTGCATGGAAGAGATTCCTTTATCGTATTCACGAACGGAACCATCAGGAAGTGTAATATTAATCATCTACAACTATGATTTATGTTTTATAAAAAATTACTTTAATTCAATCACCTACTAAGTGATCATTTATTTGAGGTGCAAATTTACGATTATTTTCAACAACATATATCGTATTGATGTGAATAAAGACAAGAGGTTTACGATAAAACAATTATCTGTGGGAAGAAACGGTGATTTTATAATCAGATGTATTCCTGATGTTATCCAGATCCATATCAACAGATGCATATTTTTTTGAATAACCTTTGTCAATTGATAATTTTAAATACTTATTTGCTTCATCAACATTATTCATTAGTGAATATAAGCATGCTAGATTATAGTAATAACGCATTACCTGAACATCGTCTGTTGTATTAAGTATCGTTTGTTTTAATAAGTTTATCGCATCTTCACCCTTTCCTGTATAATAGAGTGAAAAAAAATAGTTTATTGTGTGTTTTTCATTATTAAGCTGAATGTATGTGTTAAAATCAGACATTGCCTTCTCCTTATTATTCATTTTCAAATACACTTTCGCACGATAATAATAAGCATCTTCATCATTAGCATTCCAAAAAGTTGCGGTATCACAATAAGCTAAAGCTTTTTTATATTTCTTTAACATATATTGATTATTTGCAACCAAGGTGTAGATATAAGAAGTAGCCATAGTATTGCTAATATGTTGCTCACTTATAAGGCTTTGATGTATCGCTTTTTCAAAATCTCCTTTTAATGTATAAGCCATGCCTAAATCCACATAGTTTTTTCCAATCTCCTTGTGTACATTTATAGCGTCTAACTCATCTTTTATTGCATCATCCAATAAATTAGCACCTATTTCACATTTAGCCTTGCTATCATACAGGTTTGATAAATATATACTATTGTAATCTTTATCAAAAGTTTGAAAATTTATCGCAACAGCGTAATCCTTTATTGCTAACTGATAGTCACCATGTTGGTAATATGCATTAGCCCTATTCCAATAAGCCTTGCAATTATTCGAGTCGAGCTTAACTGCAAATGAATAATCATTAATGGCATCTTTAAGCTGTTTGTTCATAGTTTTTGTATCGGCACGATTGCAATACCATTTTGATAATTCTTTTTTATCACTACCTGAATAATAATTTATCGCCAGATTCAAATCATCTATTGCCCTAGTATACGCTGTTAAGGACATGTATATTCCAGCACGTGAAATGTAAGCTATAGCATTAGTTGGATTAAAATGAATAGCTATAGTTGCCAAATTTAATGCGCTATCAATATTACCCATATTAAACTCATCGCCCGCAACATCACTATAAAGGATTGATAGAGCTTTAGTGTCACTTATAGATGTGAGTGATATAGCTTTATAATAATCTTTGCTGCTTCTTTTAGGATCAAAATAGAAATTTTCAAAAAGCACTCCTCTTTCTGTATAGGCATCGCAATATTGAGGATTTATTAATATTGCAGCATTATAATCAAGCTGAGCAGCACCATAATGTTTTAAAGCCACGTAACAAGCTGCTCTGTGAAAAAGTATAACAGGTAATGCACTTTTTTCAATACCTGTACTATCAATCAGTTTAGTATAACATTTAATAGCCGCGTCATAATCATGATTGGTGAGATATACATCTCCTTGTGCCCGATAATTTATTTTTTGTTGACCTAAAGCGGCAAAAGCAAAAATGGTTAAGGAGAAAAAAAACAGAAGTTAGCGCATTACATTAATAAAATATGGATAAGGTCCAGGTCGGATTTCATGGTTAGCTAAATTACAATTCAATATGCTAATTTAGCACATATCGTTTTAGAATATATACCTGCCTGATGAAATTATTAATTACTTTTTCTTTTCTTAGCATTTGCGTTTACTCATCACTTGCACAAACTAATAAAATCACCGTACAGGTTAATAATGTGATAAAAAACGTAACGCCATTAATGACGGGTGCCTGTATTGAGGATGTGAACCACGAGATCTATGGCGGTATATACAGCCAGATGATTTTTGGTGAAAGTTTCCAGGAACTGCCCATGCATATTGATGCTTCTGTTAATCCTGAATTTGCAGGCTTAACGGGCTGGCTAAGCTGTAAGGCGCCAAGGGATCAGCTTAAGGATGAATCGGAAATACGATCATGGCAGCCTGTTAAAACAGGGACTGCAAGCGGGAGTTTTAGTATTGATAGTATTCAGCCTTATGTTGGCAAGCAGAGCCAAAATATCAACTTTATGGGCGGGACAGGCACAATAGGTATTGAAAACCGCGGACTTAATCGTCAGGGCTTATATTTAAGTAGGAAGCAAGTATACGAAGGCAGTATTAGCGCGAAAACCAACAACCCGGTACAAGTGTACATTTCATTACAAAGCGAGGATGGTTCGGTAACTTATGCTGAAACGGCTGTTATTGTTACCGACGCGGCCTGGGCGAAGTATAATTTTACATTAACACCTGCAAGATCGGCTGTACATGCCCGGTTGACTATCACCCTTCATCAAAAAGGAAAGGTTAGCCTTGGTTATGTATTTATGCAGCCGGGCAGTTGGGGCCGATTTAAAGATCTGCCCATTAGAAAAGATGTTGTTGACGGCCTACTCAAGGAAAATATAACTGTACTGCGTTACGGTGGCAGTATGACTTTAGCTGATGATTACCGGTGGAAGAACATGATAGGGCCACGGGAAAAACGACCACCCTATAAAGGTATCTGGTACCCGTATTCGAGCAATGGCTGGGGTATTATTGATTTTCTGGATCTGTGCGATGCAACAAGCATCACCGCCATACCTGATTTCAGTACAGGAGAAAAGCCACAAGATATGGCTGATTTTGTGGATTATGCAAACGATAATAACAATACGCACTGGGGCAGAAAAAGGATCACAGACGGCCATAAACAACCATATCATCTAAAATATATTGAACTGGGTAACGAACAGTTCAACAATCAAAAGCTAACAGATAAGTTTAAATTACTGGCTGATGCAATATGGAGCCGGGATCCATCCATCCAAATTATTTTTTGCTTTAGCGATGATACCCGCGAGGATGTAAAAGGCGACCTGGCCTATATTAAACAAACTATAAACTATTGCAAAAAAACAGGCCACCAGGCGTGGTTTGATGTGCATATTTATAATGATACCGAAAAACAACCCGATCTGAAAGATTTTGAATTTGCTGAGGAACAACTTAAATCAGTTGCTCCGGATAGCAGTTTCAGGTTGTGTGTCTTTGAAGAGAATGCCGGGAATGCACGAATGAAAAGGGCGCTGGCACATGCCAATGCCATCAACCGATTACAACGTATAAACGATAATGTACCTATAGTTTGTGCTGCCAATGGCATGCAGGTAGACCATCAGAATGATAATGGCTGGGATCAGGGATTGCTGTTCTTTGACCCTAAACATGTTTGGGGCCAGCCCTCCTATTATGTAACTAAAATGATGGCGGAAAACTATTTGCCGCAAGTAGCAGAATCCGATTTTGTTAGCAAAAGTGATACCCTTGATATCACCTCGTGCAGAAGCGCCGATGGAAAAACGATTACTATACAGGTGGTAAACTCAAGATCAACCGCTGTTAACATCGATTTGCAACTGAACGATTATAACGGTACGGCAACTAAAGTAACTGTTAGCGAATTAAAAGCCAATACACTTGATGATTGGAATACAGTTGATGAGCCCAATAAAATTGTTCCTGTAAAAACCGAGGTTAGCAGCAGTAATAATGGCTGCAATTACACTTTTGCGCCGTATTCATTTACTGTATTGAGGTTTGAACAATGAGTTCCTCATTTAGGGGGTTAAACATTCCCCCACCCTTGAGCCAGTACATCGGCCAGGTGCATGGTTTTAATGGGCAAGTTATTTTTATCGATATAACCCTGCAAATGTAATAAGCAGGAAGCATCGGTGCTGATGATATAATCGGCTTCTGCGGCTAAGGCATTATCAACCTTTTGCTGGGCCATGGCTGTTGAAATGGAATCGAACTTAACGGCAAATGTACCGCCAAAACCACAGCAGGTTTCATTATCCTTCAGATCAACCATTTCCAGGCCTAAAACCTTTGACAGTAACTGGCGGGGTTCATTCTTGATCTTGCATTCGCGTAAAGCAGCACAGCTATCATGATATACAGCCCTGCCCTCCAGCTCAGCACCGAAATAATCAAATTGGAGGATATTTACCAGAAAATCGGATAATTCATAAATATTCCCCTGTATGGCGCGACATTTATTATGCAGTGTAGTATTGGTAAACAGGTCGTTATAATAGTTCTTCACCATGCCGGTACATGAGGCTGATGGGGTTACAATAACGCTATCATCCGAAAAATCATTCAGGAATTTACTGCCCACAGTTTTTGCATCATCCCAAAAACCTGCATTAAATGCCGGCTGACCGCAGCAGGTTTGCAAAGGGTTATAGTTTACAGTACAACCTGCTTTTTCTAACAATTTAACAGTACTGAAGGCAGTATCCGGGTATAACTGATCAACAAAACAGGGAATAAACAATTCTATCTTCATCGGCTGCTAATTTCAGAAAAAGTTTGGAGTAATAGCTAACATGGCTTAAATATGTTAGCTATTAATTAAGGCCGACTAAACTTCTGCCAGTTCCGCTTTTGGTGCAGTTGGCAGATTCTTATTTTTCTTTTCAGCATAAAATAATGAAATTAATAAGCCAAAACCTATCAGGAAAAATAGATCAAGTGTAAGTGCAGCTATACGCATTTCATGGCTGATGGCTTCAACTAAAGAAAAACAAAGCAGACCTACCACTATAGCGCTTTTTTCTGTAACATCATAAAAGCTAAAGTATGATGCTGTGTCGGGAATATTTTGTGGCAGGTATTTTGAGTAAGTCGATCTGGATATAGCTTGCACGCCACCCATTACTGCACCTACTATTACCGCCGCAACAAAAAACTCAGGAATGCTGGTAATAAAATAAACGGAAAGGCATAATAGCGTCCAAATGCCAACTACCCAAACCAGCGTACGCACATTACCATATTTTTCCGATAGTTTGGAAATACCAGCCGCCCCTGCAACACCTACCACATAAATAATAAGAATAATGATGATTAGCGTATCATCCGGCATTTTCAACTCTTTTGATGCAAATTGTGCGGCTACCAGCATAATAGTTTGCACACCGACAGAGTAAAAAAAGAATGATGATAGAAAACGGCGAAGTAATGGCATGGTTTTCACCTTTTGGAATACTTTTATTAATTCTTTAAAACCGCCCGTTAATACGTTATAATTATGTTTACCGGGATTTGGCTCACCTTTAGGTAATAACCTGAATGGAATAATAGAAAAACCCATCCACCAAACAAATACGATAATAAAGGTGATACGCGCGGGTAAAGAATCATTTTTAGGGTCGATCCCAAACCATTCAGGTTTCTCTACAATAGCTAAACAGCACATTTGAACAACAAGGCTCCCTACGTAGCCATATATAAATCCCTTTGCACTCACACTATCCTGTTTAGCTTCTGATGCAATTTGCGGCAAATAAGAATTATAAAAAACAAAACCACCGCAATAACCTATACACGCAAGTGCAAAAAATATTAGCGGCATTTCAAGTGCCGGTATCCCATGTTCAACGGGTTTAAAAAAGAATAATCCTGCACACGACAATGCACCAAGCCAGGTAAAAAATTGCAAATAGCTCTTTTTATTCCCTTTGTAATCGGCAATTGATGTAAGTATCGGCAGCATTAACACAATAATTAAATAAGCAATTCCCAATACAAAATTTGATAATACAGTATTTACAAATTTAAAACCAAAAAAAGTTACTTTATCACCATTAGGGTTATGCCATGTAGTATAGTACACGTAATAAAAAGGGAATATGGTTGTTGTGATCACCATATTATAAGATTGGTTGGCCCAATCGAACATACACCAGGCCCAGATAGTTTTCTTGTTGTCTTTAACGATTTCCATTATGGGTTAAAAATATATAAATTATGGTAGTTACAAAGCATCGGCTGATAATTTAATCGGACTGCTGTACAAAGGCTTTTTCTAAAATTTATGCTTTATGGTGATTGTACTTAAAAATAATCGCAATTTAGGAGCGGCAATTATGACAGATAATACCCAACTTGAACTTAGAACGGTAAATGTTACCCGGTATGTAACGCCACTGCGCGAAGGCGGCTCGCTGCCTGCAATTGCCGAGGCTGATGACGGGTTTTTATATGTATTGAAATTCCGTGGTGCTGGTCAGGGTGTAAAAGCTTTGATAGCTGAAATTATCGGCGGGGAGATCGCACGCTTTTTAGGCTTTAAAGTTCCTGAAATTGTATTTGCTAATTTGGATGAGGCCTTCGGACGGACTGAACCCGATGAAGAGATCCAGGATCTGTTAAAAGCAAGTGTTGGGCTTAACCTGGCACTGCATTATCTTTCGGGAGCTATTACTTTTGATCCTACGGTTACTAAGCCCGGCCCTTTATTATCCTCACAAATTGTTTGGTTGGATTGCCTGTTGATGAATGTTGACCGTACTGCCCGCAACACCAATATGCTGATATGGCATAAGGAGTTATGGCTGATTGATCATGGCGCGGCTTTATATTTTCATCACTCATGGCATAACTGGGAAGAACAGGCAAAAAAGCCATTTTTATTAGTAAAGGATCATGTTTTGCTTTCGCTGGCTACTGAACTGGATGAGGTTGATGCTGCATTTAAAGCCATCCTTACCGAAGAACGCATCCGTGCCATTGTTGGCATAGTGCCTGATGAATGGCTGACCGGCGAATTCGATACATCGGAAGAACATAGGGAAGCTTATATTCAATTTCTGTTAACACGCATAGCAAACTCAAATATTTTTGTAAAAGAAGCCCAACATGCAAGAGAGAACTTTATTTGAATATGCTGTTATACGCGTTGTGCCGAGGGTTGACCGTGAGGAATTCCTGAATATCGGCATTATCCTCTATTGTGCTAAACAGAAATATCTTAAAATGTTGTATGTGCTTGATCCGCATCGCTTACAGGCATTTAACGGCTACCTTGATATGGATGAATTAAAAGAACACCTCTGCTCCTTTGAACGCATCTGTTCTGCCGATATAGAGGGCGGCCCTATTGCCAAATTAGATATGCCATCGCGTTTTCGCTGGCTTACGGCTACACGCAGTACCGTGCTGCAAACCTCAAAGGTACATCCTGGTTTATGTATTGATGCCGCCGAAACTACTATTAAGTTATTTAACCAATTAGTAGCTTAACAATTATCCCAAAGCAAATTCTATGGCAGCTTTGGCGTGTATGCTTGCGGTATCAAACAATGGGATATCTACATCAGCATTGCTTATTAGTAATGGTATTTCGGTACAGCCTAAAATAATACCATCTGCTCCCCTGGCTACCAGTTTATTGATCACCTTGATATAGTATTGCTTGGTATCAGGATTAAGGATACCCCGGCCTAACTCCTCAAATATGGTATAATGCAGAAAGTCGCGCTCATCATCCTCGGGAATAATCGCTTCAATACCTTTTTCATTCAGCTTATTGGTAAAAAAATCACGCTCCATGGTAAATTTAGTGCCTAATAGGCCCACCTTCTTTATTCCCTTTTCGGTAATGGCATTAGCTGTTGCACTGGCTATATGTATTACCGGTAGTTGAATATTTTGTTCCAGTTTATCAGCAATCAAGTGCATGGTATTGGCGCAAAGCACTATCGCTTTTACCCCACCGTTTTTCATACTGAGGCTTGCCTTGCTGATCATTTCAAGGGTTTTATCCCAATCGTTGGTATCGTTATTACGCTTAATATCAGCATAATTAAAAGAGTAGATCATACACTCGGCGAAATTTAGTCCGCCCAATTTTTCGTTTACACCTTCATTTATCAATTTATAATAATCGAGAGTTGATACCCAGCTGATGCCACCAATGAGCCCTAAAATTTTCATACTGCAAATATATTGTTTTGCCCGCACTGTTTGAGCTTTACACCAAAGCAAACTTGAGCTTTACGCCTAATTGTTTAATGTCGTCCATTTTATCAACCCGGCGGGCG
>Ga0206832_10049_pt1 | contig 29051 bp, 30 predicted proteins | sample Alteio_BWOrgCont_74_FD_152896 | JGI IMG/M metagenome (GOLD analysis project Ga0206832, IMG submission 152896) | Enriched cells from forest soil in Barre Woods Harvard Forest LTER site, Petersham, Massachusetts, United States -... | ecosystem: Environmental > Terrestrial > Soil > Temperate forest >... | reverse complement strand
TTTATATCCCTTTGCTTCTTACTATTAAAGTATAATACAAAACCATGTCGGTAGGCGGAATCATATTTATTGGATTTTTAATCCTGTTTTACCTGGGCTTTCATTATGCCCTGTATCGCTTTTTTAAAGCTGCCGGTCATGAAAAGGTGCAATAGCCTTGGTAATATACATTGCTTTTAAAGCCTCGGCATTGGCTTTGGTCATTAAGGCTATGTGATGGTTAGGTGGCATAGGCGGAAACCTGTTATCAATGATTTCCATTTGCAAATCGGTTACCGTTTGCTCGTTTAAACCGGCCCCATCATTCAGCATAACTGAGTAAGGCGTATATAAATTTTCGGGCACGTAGGCGGGTTGGTCGTTAATAAACAGCACGCCATCTTTAACCTGTAATTTATCGCCGGGCACGGCTACACAGCGTTTAATATAGTTTTCGCGCTTATCAACGGGGCGTGCTGCTATGTGTATGCTGGGTTCGCTCCACATCATCATGCGGGCGGTATCGTAACTGGTGTGATACTGCTGGGCTGTTTGGCGCACCAGGTCGTAATAACTCGGGCCCTGGTTTTCTAACACCACGGTATCGCCGGCGGGGAAGTTAAAGACCACCATATCGTTTCGCTTCACTTTTTCGAAACCGGGTAATGTTTTGTAAGGAAGCTTAATCCATTCAACATAGCTTTTACAATTTAAACCCGGTATGGTGTGGTGCACAAAAGGCAACGCCAGCGGCGTATTAGGCACCCGGGCCCCGTAATGAAATTTAGATACAAAGAGAAAATCGCCTACCAGTAAGGTTTTTTCCATACTGGGTGTAGGTATCATGTAAGCCTCGGCAACAAAAATGCGGATAAGGGTTGCCGCTACTACGGCAAACACAATAGCATCGGCCCACTCGCGCACAGCGGTACGTGGTAGTGGGGGTTGGCCGGGTTTTACACCACCGGGGCCAATGTATTTTTCGTTAGCGGAAAAGCCGATGTAGGGAAAGAAAAACGGGGCAAAAACAACGGCAACAAAATGCTCGCCAAAGCTGTGCCTTCTAAATGCCGAGCTCATATCGGTAAGCTGGCTGGCTATGTAAAATAAGTTAACGCCGGGTATAAAGGTCATCCAGGTCCACCAGCTGGGGCGATCGATAATTTTTTGCCACTCGAGGCTGCATAGTACGGGCACAAAAGCTTTCCATGGTGCGGCAACACCCATTTTCTTAAAAATACCATAGGTACCTATGCGGATACCTATCATGTAAAATGCTATAATAAAAAGTAAAATCATAATATGGATTACGGGTAAAAATGTTTTAAAGCCTTGCGAAAATAGAATTTCAATTTACATTATGGAATTGAGGCTTAAACACAAACGGTTTTATTTAAGTTTATTGTGAAATGAGGGGCGGCAGAATGCCATTTACTTAGAGAGAAATTAACCACTAAGGCACTAAGGACACGAAGAACCACTAAGGTTTTAAAGGAACAAACAAAATGCGGTTTTGGATGATCAGTCGCTCAAAATAGCTCTTTAAACATAGTTCAAGTTGAAATTCTTCAAAAGGTGCCTTAAAACCCTATCCTCTCCAAAAGCATTATTATTGGGTTTATAAATGAACGATAAGCTGAGCCTGCGCATTTACAAAGTTGTTTGTATTGCTATTATTTTACTGGTAGCAGGCATACGCATACATTTGGCTAACATACCTTTTGAGCGCGACGAAGGCGAATATGCCTATGCAGGACAAATGATATTAAAAGGCAGCCCACCTTACCACGAGGTTTATAATATGAAGTTTCCCGGGGTGTATTTTATGTATGCGCTGGGGTTTAAAATGTTTGGCGAGAGTATTGCCGCTACCCGATACCTTACTTTACTGCTACAATTAATGGGCGCCGGGTTTATTTTTTTACTGGGCCGAAGGCTGATTCATCCATTGGCAGCATGGCTTGCGGCCGCCACGTTTATGCTTTTTAACCTTACGCTTGCTTTACAAGGCATACAATCAAACGCCGAGCATTTTGTGGTGGCCTTTTTGATGCCATCACTCTATTTTTTGTACCGGGGGTTGGAGGAGGAATCTGCTATCGACTTAGCCACGTCGGGCGCTTTGCTTGCTACGGCCTGCCTGATGAAGCAGCACGCATTTTTGTTTGGCCTGGCCACAGTGCCGTGGATTGTTTATGTACAGCGCACCAGGGCGTTTAAGTATTTACTGGCTTATGCCGCCGGTGGTGTGCTACCGGTTGTGTTGATGTTTGCCTATTTATGGCACGTGGGCGTGTGGGACCGCTTTTATTTTTTGACCATACAATATGCGCACGAGTATGTAAACATAGCGCCATTTAAACCGGCTATGCAGCAGTTTTACCCGGCGCAGCATGATGGTAATAATATTTCGGCGCTGCTGGTGTGGTTTGGTTTTGCCTCGGCGCTGGGTTTGGTGCTGCCATCAAAAAACGGGAAGGCACGGTTGTTTTTGTTGCTGTTGTTGGTGGCATCGGTGGCATCGGTAATGCCGGGTTTCTTTTTCCGCAGGCATTATTTTTTAATGATGTTGCCGGGGCTTAGTTTGTTGTTTACTTATACGGCCTTTACCGTTGCCAGTTATTTTAGCGACCGCCACCGGTTAGCAGTATTAAGCGCTTATGTTGTTGCCAGCGCGGCTTTCTTTTTGGGTTATGAGCACACCTTGCTTTTTAATACACCGGTTGAACAGGTTACCGAAGCCATGTACCCCGGCACCCCATTTGGCGCTGCAGGGCAAATAGCCGGCTACATTAAAAATCACAGCGCCCCCACCGACCGCATTTGTATGATTGGCGCCGAGCCGCAAATATTCTTCCTTTCGCAACGAAAATCGGCATCGGGTTATATTTATATATATCCGCTGCTCGAAAACCAAAAGTATGCACCGGTTATGACGGACGAGTTTATTGCACAGAGCGAACAGGCAAAGCCTGCCATATTGTTGTATTCATCCAAGGCGCTTTTTGAGGATGGTTATAACCGCGATAGTAAACTTTACACCTGGTTTGCTAACTTCAAAAATCAATACCAACTAAAGGCCATTTGCACACCTATAAGCACTACCGATATAAGGTTAATGCGTTTTGACACTATTGCGCCTATAGATACCTTGCCCGAAACGGTGCCGCAGATAAGGGTTTATCAGCGGGTGAAGTAGTGCCTAAACCCCAACCAACGGCTGTAGTACCTCAGCCTGTAATATCAGCAGTTGTTTTTTTGTTTGAAATATTTGCTCCTGCACAAATGCATATTGCGAGTTCATGAACCGGTTAAGGGTTTTTAGTTCTTCGTTATGAAAAACCTTGTTGTTGTAGTACGCCAGCGACCGGGCGTTGAATGCCGTTGCATTGTCTTTAAACTCGCGGTTTTTTACCCAACTTTTATCATAGGCATTCCGCTTCAGGCAATTGTTGGCAACGGCCTTTAAGCGTGGTTCGGTGTTGCGCCTAAAGTCATCAAATAAATTCTGCAAAAATTCATACTTAAAAGCCTGTCCGTTAAAAATGGGGGCCAGTGGGGGCATGGCTTCATTGTAAAGGGCAACGTAATCATCAAACTCGGTACGGGCATTAAAGTAATCATTCAAAGCAACCTTCAGGTTGTTTTGCTGCTCGGCGTTAGCCTGCTGTAGTGCCATGGCAAATAGCAATTTATCGCGCTCAAATAGTTGCACCTCAAGTTGGCTGTTTTCGGCCTTAATTTCATCTACCAGTTGCGCGGCTTCTTTTTTTGTATAGCGCTTGCCCAGGTAGTCAAAGCTGTCGGTGTCAATACTACCGGTGCTAATTTGTTCAACTACTACGGCGCTGTGGCTGCCGTTTCTAAAACGCTGGGCCTGTGCGCTGGCTTCATCAGTTAAAACAAGGTCCAGGGCTTCGGGTAAATTGGCGAGGGTGAGTGCATTGGGGTCAAATTTTTCTATATATCTAAAGTCGTAGTAACGCTTAAAAACTTTGGGGTAACGGGTGGCATCAATTTGGGCTTCAAACTTGGTTGCAAACTCATCGTTATCTATAGCCTTAAGCTTTGCATTCTTTTCGTTGTAGCTGTATAAGGTTTCGGTAAGCTTAATTTGCAGGGCTTCGGCATCTTTAACCAGCGTCCAGGCGCTGCGGGTATCCGGTTCACCAACAAAATTCAAGCGGGTAATGCTTTGCTCCCTATCCAACAAAAGCGGGTGCGATTGCCACTGGTTATCAAACTTAACTTCGGTCTCAAGCTCGGCATTGGTTAGCACCGGTACGCCGGCGCTAAGCTCAAGGTCATTCTCTTTGGCAAAACTTTCCATTACGGCATTCATGCCGGTGTAAATATTGCCGGTTTTAAAACCCTGTGGGGCCAACTGATTGCAAAAATCCATGGTTTGACCGTAACAAATACCACCGGCCTGAATTTTGCGCAAAGCACCCGCCGCAACCTCGCTGCCCGCCACCGAAGCCGCAATAGCATCTGCATGAAATTCCATTTGCCGGCTTAATGCCAGGTAGCGCCTATTAATAAGCTTGTAAAAAAACCGAAGCACGCCTTGCACCATCAATATAATGGCCTTTGTAATTTGCGAAAACAGGTAAATGGCCCAGTGCTTAGACCCCGTATTGCCCAACGACCGGTTAAAATCCTGATTATCAAAAAGCATGTTGTAAAACAACCGGTTGCTTAAATACACATAAGTGCCAATGCGCATTTCGGGTTGCTGAAAGTGGCCAAACTCGTGCGCCACCACAGCCCTAAGCTCGCCAACGTTGGTTGAGTTTACCAGGCCAAGGCCAATCTCAAGGTTTCTGCGGCCCGGCATAAACATGCTTAAAAACGGTTTATTAAAAGATGCCGAAGCATTTACCTGGTCTGATATAAAAATCTTTTCGGGCGCCGGTATGCCCATTTGTGCGGCAATGTCGTTTACAAAATCAAACAGGGCGGGTTGCTCGGCGCGGGTTATTTCAAGCTTTTTGGTATCATCCTTTACGCGCTTGCCGAAAATAAATTTGAACATGTAAAAAATAATAAAAAAGCTGTTGATGATGGCGCCCACCATTAAGGCCAGGGTAATAAAATGAGGCGCACCGGCCACCAGCGCAACACCCAGCCCACCCACCATAATGGCCAGGCACACCACCACAATTACCATAATAATGTATATAAAAACAAAAGCCACAATACTAAACAGCGCCATATAAGCAGCCGACCTGAATTGCCTTGAAACTTGAACGCTGCCACTCATATAGTAAGTAATAGATTTAGTGAATGAATAAATATAAAATAAATTGGGAAAAGTATGGGAGGGGTGATTACCGAATCAAAGGAATAAAAAACAATTTAAAACTGATAGTAAATTATAGCTATCTTTAAATACACATAAGCGCTGCAAAACTGTTGGCATGCTAAAAAGAATTACGCTTGTTTTTTTTGTTTTAGGGTTAATACCCGCATTGTGTATGCGGGTTAGCGCGGCTAATGATACTTTGACTATTAGGCAGGTTTATAATTTTAGTGTGGGGGATACGTTTGATTATAAGGATAATACCATAGACGAGGATAATTATTTCGCAAATACCAGTTACTTCCGCAAAGTTTTACTACAAAAAACGTATAGCGCAAATCAGGATTCTATTTATTACAAATTTATAGTATTGCCATCTGGAAATTTTGAATTAGACACTATCTCAAACCTTGATAGCATTGCCATTTATCATTCGGGATACAGTGATACATGCGATGGTGTTAGTTATGGTTCCGAGGCTTCAACTTATCCAGGTTACCAATCTGATACTTTTAGGAATAACTGCGGTGTTTGGGCCATACAAATCAGGTTCACCAAAAATTTAGGCAGAACTTTCACGTATACTTCTTCCGCTGATCCAACTACTATTTTCCAGGATGAACTGATATACTATTCGAATGGAATTTCATCCGTTGGAACTCCTTACTACATTGTAAACGGGAGTACCAGCTTTCACTATATTCCTTTTCCTGAGGAGTGCGCTACATGGACGGAAACATTTTACGGTGCATATAGAACCCCATTCCCTCCATACGAAAGAATTACATTACAGCTAAGGACGGGAAACAAAATCTACCAGGATAGCATAACTTATGTTGAACTAACCGCCAGCATAGAAAACAGTTCCAGCAGCTATTTTACCCGTGATTCTCTTATAGGATATTTTTATAATGACAGTGTTCATCGCTTAGTATACTTTACGCCGAGTATCACCCCCTCTTCACCCGAAGTTATTTGCGATCTCGCTTTTACGAATCAAGATGATTGCGTTGGGGGAGGGATTGACTCCATGCTTATTGGAGGCGTTTATCGAAATGTATGGAACTGCATCAATGGCCTTGAGCCTCCGGGTGAATGCCCGGTTAAAATAATACAAGGAATTGGTCCCACAACAGGGATTATTAATTTGCAGGGGTTTCTTTATGGGCAATATCCGGCCTGTGGGCAACTTACCTGTTTTAGCGTTTGCGGGCAAACCCTCTATCCTAATAATAATGCGGCCTCGTGCCCTGTGCTAACCGGAGTAAGCGAAATAGTAGCCTTTGATGGCGTTAAGCTGGTTCCCAATCCTACTAACAATAACTGCACCATAATACTAAATGGCATTGATGAAAGCCTAAGCGCTTCGGTATTTGATGTGGCAGGTAGAGAGGTATTACCTTTATTCTCTAATCAAAAAATCAGCTCGTTCAATTTCAGCACCGACGGTTTATCGTCGGGAGTTTATTTGGTGCGGATTACAAGTGCCAGCGGAAAACGGGATGTGGTAAAGTTGGTGAAGGAGTAAAATAAATAATGCCAAACAGCCTAACCACCTCCAAGGCTGCTCCTCCTAAATTAGGAGGAGAGTTTAAATACAAACAGCCTAGCCCCTTCCGTCCCCTAAAGGGGAAACCAAAGCCAAATACAAAACAGCGTGGCCACCCACAGGGCTGCATCTTTTTAATAAAAATAGCGAGTCATTGCGAGGGAAATTCAGTACAAATCAATTAGCAAATTTCCCGCGGCAATCTTCAACTTTGTCTTTATGGCGGGTGTGCAATGAAAGACAAAGTTGAGATTGCCACAGCCTTTACTCGAATAATTATTAATGAAAAGGCTTTGCTATGACTCGCTGTTTTATTTTAAATGAAGAACAGCGAAGCCACTATATCTATTCAAACTGGCAAAACATTTGCAATGCGTTTAAATTCCGTATTGCGCCCCTTCAGGGCTTTATGAATTTGATTATATCTCCACCGGCTTCACCCGGTGCTATTATCTTATCGCCCTTTCAGGGCTTAATACAAGCGGCCAAACCGGGCACAGAAAAAGTTATCGACACCCCTTGTTTTATTCAAAAATATTTAGTAATATAGTATGAAATAACAATCCTTCGACTACGCTCAGGATGACATTTTGCGATTAGGTTTTGTTGGTGTTCTTTGAAATGGTGGTGATGGTTTAAGGTTTGCCTGACATATTCCAGGATTGCTTCGTCGCAAAGCCTCCTCGCAATGACGCGAAGGAAGGGGAAAGTATACATTTTGAATTTTGGGTGTTTTTGACGGCTTAGCCCGGAGAGGTGGGCAAAAAAGGTTTACAAAGGTTTACAAGGGTTTACAAAAGTATGCCTAAAGCATACAAAAGTTAACAGGAAGGTTTACACCATGTTTTGACGGGATTGTTATGGGGTTAAGAATTGGGATGACCTGTAAACTTATTTTAGGACGATACAGGGGAAGTGTTTTTAAAAAACTACCCAAAACTACTCAAAACTACCCAAAATGAAAATGCGGATGGACGTAGGGTGAAGTGTGTACAGTGGTTTCTGCTTTCCGGTTGCCTTCCGGGAATTTCACTTTTTGTATTTTGATTGTGTGGCGCCATGTATGGTTTTGTGCAGGTTATATTGCAATTATTTTGTAAATTATATTGATTGTCAATTAGTTATGCATTTTATAAAGTTAAATATTTTGTGCGCTGAGATGTGCTTAAAGAGGGGGGGTAAATGCGACGATTGGGACAAATGGGACTGTAGTGATAACTGCAGGGCGGGTTAGCGATGGGAGCGGCACCCCGCAGCGTGCCGATAGCTATCGGCATTGGGAGCGAGGAGTATAGCGGATAGCGCGGGCCCATTCCGCCGCGGCGGATGGGCAACCCCATTGGCGATTTAGCCAAATTGTATTAAGGTTTTCCTTCTCCACAGTCCCCTAACCTTAGGAAGGGAGACTCTGGCGGGGAAGAAAACAATGTGGAAGGGTTACATTACCAAATTTGATAGTGAAAGAAATTTAAAGCTAATTTAGAAGTGTAAATAATAGCTATTGATAGGCACAATAAATTTTAATGTAAAATCTTAATTTTATAAATGCAATTACCAAGATATGAACTGAAAGCTGAAAAATCCTTAATGGTTTTTGAGTTTTTAAGTGAAGGCCCGAAAGGGAAAATTCCGAAGCTGATTAAGTTTAGCGAAACTAACTTGAAGGGAGTTTACAACCTTGCCTTTGGAGACAAAAACCAAGACACGGGCGAAATAAACGATTTGGCTGTTTCAAATAATGGTGATAGTGAAAAGGTATTAGCCACTGTTGTAGCTACTGTTTTGGCTTTTACAGATAAATATCCCACTGCCATGGTTTATGCCACAGGCAGCACGCAGGCACGAACCCGGCTTTATCAGATGGGCATTACAAAATACCTATTGGAGATTCAAAAGGATTACGTGGTTTTTGGGCAAAAGGATAACATTTGGCACCCCTTTAAAAAAAGCGTGAATTACGAAGCGTTTTTAGCTTACAGGAAAAAGCATTAACTTTGGAGTATGAATATCAAAGAATTGAACAAGAAAAAATTGCCAATCGTTCGCATTGATAACTCATTGGAAAAGTATAAGAATGCGCCTATTTTCCAGGATAAAGTTAACAAGGCTAATGAGATGCTGCGTACAGTCGGGCTTCCCAAGTTTTCGGCTAAGTAGTATTTGCGCTAATCTGAGGCTTTTTAACCAGCCGTTGCAATCACACGATTTTTTCTATTTCCCCGCCTTCTCCTTCGCAATATAGGCATCAACCAAATTGCTAAGGGTGTTAAGGGTTACGGCGCCGTTGGTAAGCACTACATCATGAAATTTACGGATGTCGAATTTGGGGCCGAGTTCTTTTTTGGCTTTTTCGCGCAGCTCGAGTATTTTAAGCATACCAATTTTGTAACCGGTGGCCTGGCCGGGCCAGTTAAAGTAGCGCTCCACTTCGGCAACAATATCGCCTTTGGCGTTGGCAGTGTTATCTACAAAATATTGTATGGCCTGGTCGTGGGTCCAGTGTTTGTAATGTATGCCCACATCGGCCACCAAACGCGCCGCACGGAAAACCTCCATAGCCAGCCGCCCGAAATCTGAGTAAGGGTCCTGATAGCTACCAACCTCTTTACCCAGTTTTTCGCAATACAGGGCCCAGCCTTCAACGTAAGCCGTATACAACTCGTGCCGGCGGAATTTAGGCACACCGGTTAGCTCCTGCGCAATGGCAATTTGCATGTGGTGGCCGGGTATGGCCTCGTGGCACGTAAGCGCCTCCATGTGGAAGGTAGGCTCGTTGTTCATGTTATACGTGTTAACGTAATACCTGCCGGGGCGGCTGCCATCTTCGGCAGGGTCTTCGTAAAAAGCACCGGCAGCACTCTTCTCGCGGAATTTTTCAACGCTCATTACAACCAGTTTTGCTTTGGGCAAAGTGCCAAACAAGGTGGGCAGCTTAGGGCGCATGTTATCAATATACATGTTGGCATCGGCTAAAAGTTTTGCGCGGCCGGCATCATCATTGGTGTATTTAAACTTAGGGTCGGTAAGCATGTAGGCAAAAAACTCCTGCAGGCTATCGCTTTTAAAGTTCACGGTTTTCATGATGGCGTGCATCTCATCATGTATGCGGGCAACTTCTTTTAAGCCGGTTTCGTAAATCTGGTCGGGGGTCATGTTGGTGGTGGTAACCATGCGTAACTGGTGTGCGTAGTACTCGCCGCCGTTGGGTAAGTCCCAAACGCCGTTGCTGCCTTTGGCTTTTGCTTTTGGCTCAAGGGCGGTCCAGTAGGCCAGCAGGTCCTGGTAAGCGGGCTTTACAGATCTTTTTATAGACGTTGCAGCCTCGGTTTCGAGCTTTGTTTTTTCGGCTTTATCAATATTCAGCTTTTCAACCTTAGTAGTAAAATCGGTCAACAACACGTTGCTTTCATCGGTTTTGTCGGCACCGGTTATAAAGCCGTTAATGTCGTCGGTAACATATTTAAAGGTAAAATAAGGAGGTATTACACCTATGGCCTCGCTGGCTTTAAGGTTTACCAAAACCTGGTTAAAAACAACCCTTATTTTATTCAGTCGCTCAATGTACGCCTTTGCATCGCTAATGTTATCTATCCGGTGAACGTTAATTAAAAAGGCAGGCAGGTCATCGTGCGCGCCGCCCATTTGGCTAACATCGTAGTTGTATCGTATCCACTGCAACGATTCTTCGTTGCGCTGTATGTCTTCTTCATACATCTTAACGCTGAGCGCGGTTTGCGCATCTACCATGGGCAGGTTAAAGTTCTTTTTAATGTAGGCCAGGTTCTCTTTCGAAATTTCGAGCTCCCTTTTGGCAAAGTCATCACTATGGTCTGACCACTGGCTGTAGTTGGTTTTTAAACCCAGGGTTGAGGCCAGCTCAGGGTTTCGCTCAACCGACTCGTCGAATTTCTTATCTAAAAAGTCGTTTACCTTTTTCGATTCGGCGGCAATTTGTTCGGGTGTTCCGCTGGCGGCGTAACCGGTTTTAAATAACAGCAATACCAGTGCACATACAATTGTTGAGAATGTTCTTTTCATAATTAATAAGCAGTTATACGGTTTGAATTTTATTGATTTTGCAAAGCCAGCTAAGGTGGCCTGTATGTTGCGATTCGTGCCTAATGGCGTGTTGAATGAGGATGCGATTGGTTTTAACGCCGCCAAAACCAAAGCCGGCGGGGTTTTCGGCATCCATCTGTTCGTCGGTAATGGTAACTACATGGGCCATGGCTTTTTCGTGCACTTCCTTCATGGTAGCCATCACGTTTTTCATGTTGTGCTCGGGGTGGTGTATATCGCCCTTACTGCTGATGTTATAGTGTTCCACCCAATCAATGGCCACCGGTTGGCCGCCGGTACCTTTTATCAGTAAAAAGTTCTCGGCCCATACCATGTGCGATGCCAGCCAAAGGATGCTGTTTAACCGCTGGCCGTTAAGCTCCCACTGTTTGTGGGCGTCGCTATCTTTTAAAAGGCTAAGGTACCAACGCGTAAGGTCCCGCGACTTTTGGAAAGTATCGGCCAGTAAAACTGCTTCTTTGTTTGCCATGCTTTTTTGAGGTAATGAGTGGCTAAAATAGTTTGATTTGCGGGGATTCAAAATGAGGGTTGAATACTGAATACATTTCACGCAAAGTGCGCAAAGATTAAATACAAAGCACGCAAAGAAAATGCATTGTTTATAAGCGTTGGATTAAGCGCCAAAACCGGCTTATTTAAACCAGCTAAACCTGCCCACGGCAAAAACAAAGGCACCGGCTAATACAAAAAATACAGCCATGCCCGCGGCAATAGCTTTATAGGGCCCTATTTTAGGTGCCAGGTAGCTAATAACAAGCATATAAGGTACCCACGATACCAATGTGCCAACTAATACGAACATAGAGTGTTTACCTACTGCAAGACCACCCTGAGTTTCGCCAATAAAAATGTACGATACCAGGGTAAACACCGGCATTAAAGCCGCCAGGCCCGAAAGCAACCTGTAACCGCTTTGCTCAAGCAATACAATTAAAACCGTAAAGGTGCCACCGGTAAGAAAGTAGATGATGATGTTTTTCATACAGGTAAAAGGTTAATGAAGACTACCGAATGTGCCGCGACCATTTAGCCTTACCACCTCTTTCCAAACTGGAAACTGAGGTAAACGCCAAACTGATAAAAGCGGTTGTAGGCATTGGCATAAATGGGCAGGCGCTTATAGTAAATATCGAGCACCATGCCGGCTTCAAGCGATTTTACAAACTCATCTTTAATGCCCCAGTCAAAATCGAGGCCTATTTTGCCGGTAATGCCCGGCACCGGTTGTATTTGGTTAAGGCCGTAGTGCAATGGGGCGGCCTCTAAAATACTGGCCTGGTTTAAAAACTGGCTTGCCGTAGCCGAAGTATACCGCACCGGTATGGCGTTGGTGCTGCTGTCGTTTTCCTGCACCATCACGTAATAAGGCTTTAACAGGCCCAGGGCAATACCGCCAAAGCCTATAAAACTAAGCCTTACGCCATTATGGTCGGCTTTATCGGCAATGGTGCGCTTAACGCCGTAAGTAACGCGTATAACGTGAAAGTGGTTCTGCAGGCCATAAAAGTAATCCTGCCCGTCCTGCACCTGCGATTTGTCCTTCTTCATCCGGTAATCAATATCGTAGGTGTATTCAATTTGCAAAAGGCGGGTAACTTTTAAATCGCGTATCCAGCCATACTCGGCAAACAGGCTTACTCCATTGCTTTGCAGGCGCAAACCACCCGAGGCCTCGTGGTGGTATTGGTAATCCTGCATATCAATAGGTTTTTTGCCAAACTGAGCAAAAAGGCCTGTTGTAATGCCTAAACCAAAAAGAAGAAATGTTAAACGGCGAAGCATGGTTCTATAATAATACAAACTTAAACGAAAATGATTTGTTTTAAGTTTACGTTGTTAAAATTAAATCTTTTATGACATCAAAAGTTGTTTACGAGGGTAATTTACGCACCCGGTTAACCCACCTCCATTCGGGCACCGAAATTATAACCGATGCACCGTTGGATAACCAGGGTTTGGCGCAGGCCTTCTCTCCTACCGATTTGGTGGCTACCGCTTTGGGCAGTTGCATGATGACCATTATGGGCATTAAAGCCCGCAACATGAACCTTGATTTAACAGGCACCGAAATTGAAATTACCAAAGTAATGGCCAGCGAACCGCGCCGGATAAGCGAGGTACACGCAACGCTTAAATTTCCGCCCAACAACTTTAGCGATAAAGACAAAGCCATTTTAGAAAACGCCGCGCGCACCTGCCCCGTGGCTAAATCATTGCACCCCGATATTAAGCAGGTGTTGGTGTTTAATTGGTAGAGAGGGTAGTTGACCGGAGTATCTGGCCCCGGCAGTTTTGCTACAATGCGATTTAACTGCCCACCAAATTACTGATATCCTTTGCAGTAGTAAAAGGCTTTTCAGTCCGTTTAAGATGGAACACGCGCGCAGCATCGGCGCCTGGCTTTTGCAGCTCTTCCAACTTCAGTTTTTTGAAATCTTCGCGGCTTAGTACTGCTGCGTGCCCATCGGGATACAGGCTAAACAAACAGGCATTGGTATCGGGCAACAGGAAAATTTTGTAATGGCCATCAAGGCTGTTAAGGCTAAACGTTACTACAGTTTTTTTATCGGCACCAAGGTAATACAGGCTCATGCCTTGTTTTGCATCGGCATTGGGCTCAACATCAAAATCAACACTGGCGGCAACGTCTACCCGGTCAGTGCGGTTGGTAAATGCGTCGCAATTTGTTACACCAAAGGTACCCACCATTACCGCGCGCGTAAAAGCTTCCATTTTTTGATACACCTGGTAAACAGAGTCAACACTTTTCATGACTGTTTCGTAATCATGGTTCCAATCATCGGGTTTAATTTTAAAAAGTTTGCGCAACGGTATTTCGGCTTTTACCAGGCCGCTAAAAATCTTTTTGCCATCCTGGTCCATAATATGCATCATGTATTCTTCGCCCTTAACCGGCACGTAATTGGCAAAAAAATACTGTTTGCTGTTAAGCTTAGGCAGGTTTTTGCCCGATAGGTTTTTCCATAACATTACCTCCGCAATCTCAAAAGTGCCCTTGTAATTAATAGTTTGCATACCGCTAAAATTGGCATACTCAATTCCGTAGCGGTCAACTTTGTTGCGTATGGTTTTATTGTAGCGGCCTTGTTCGGCAACTTTGGGGCCGTAAACTGCATCGAGCAATGCCGCATAGTTGGGCACGAAGTAGCCCTTTTTTCTTAGCTCCTCGGCTTGTTGCTGCAAGTTCATTTTATCTTTTAGCAGCAAAGCTTTGCGCTCATTTTTTTCAGCTTTACTATCGCCGGTTACCTGCCACTTACCTGTGCTTTCATCCAATGCAAAAGTATTGTAGCCATCGGCGCCGGTGCTTGAGGCAAGATTTACGATGATACCTTTGTTATCGGCTATTTTAAGTTCGGCGCCATCCTGCACAGCCCTCATTTCAAACATACCGGCCGTTTGCATCACCTTATATTCTCCACTATCGGTGTATGCCATAGGTATGCCCGATAAAAATATTTCGGGCGACCTTTGAAACTCGCGGTAACGCAATGTAGCCTTACCAACCACGGGGTTGCCCTTACTATCTAACAGCGCACCGGCAGGAACGATGATAGTGGTACCGGATGCCAAATTAAATTCACCTCCTTTTTCTACATCTAAAGCAAATTCCATAAACGGAGGGTCTAACGAGGGGATAGGCGGTTGCAGGTGCCACTTATTGGTAGCAACCTGCGCATGCCTGCACGAAAAAACAGCAACCATAATGCTTAATACCAAAACAAGCAAAATGCTTTTTACAAACGAAATGGCAATCCGGCTGTTCATAAAAATTGAGTTTAAGGGTTAGGTAGGGTTCACTTCATGCATTACTGTTTAAGGCAGTGGTAATACTCCATAGCTACATCGGTGTACGAAAACTGCGAATACTTCTTACCATACGGAAAAGCCTTGATGCCCTCCCATTTTATAATGGTTTCGGTGCTACTGTTTAGCCCGAGGTTATAGGCCGAGGTGTAGAATTTTAGTTGCGCTTCATCGTCAAGGCCCATGGGCAATTTATTTTTTTCGATAGCCACAAAGGCGCACACATAGCGGCATTGCCACTTCAGGGATTTAAGCCGCTCTACACGTTCTCTTCTAATCTCTTTGCCACCGGTAGCTATGTATTTGGTAAGCAGTTTGAATTTTGCTGAATCGGCTGATGCTGCAATTATCTTTTCTACATCCTCGGCAAACGAGGGTTTCATTTGGCAGGGGCCGATGGAAAAATCGCACATGGTTCTTCCATCATTTACATAAAGGAACTCGTTACCACCGGTCTCAAAAAAATCGCGGAACATGGAGTAGCGGGTCAACTCGGGGAAAACAATTACCTTAAGTATCGTGTCGCTCACAGCAAAGCGGACGGCTTCATCTTGTATGGTGCGATTGTTTTGCCTTACAAAGTTTAAAGCATCCTCATACTCATCTTTAAACTGTGTGCGATAAGCCGCCGAGCAAAACAAAACGGCCGTTACAAAAAGTAAAAATACTTTGCGCATACGCATTAGTGGTACACAGTTTTATAAACCCGAATGATAAAATTGAATGTGCTGTAAATACGCCCATTTGCGCAGCGCCTTCTGTTTCCCCAAACATAATAGCACGCACTGCAGATTAGTTGCAAACTAATATGTTAACGAAATGGGGTAAATTTTTATTGTGTTACGAGGTGCGCAGCCGGATTATTTCCCTTTTGCCAATAAGCTTTCAATAGCCCCAACTAAATCCTCACCGTGCAGGTCTTTGGCGTAAATTTTACCGGTGCGGTCTATCAATACATTGCGGGGCAGGTCGGTAACATCATATACACCGGCAGAGGCACTGGCACCACCGCGAAGTTCCGATAGCTGCGGCCAGGTCATGCCATCGGCAAGTATTGCCTGCGTCCAGGCACGGCGTGCATCATCCAGCGAAAGCGATACAATTTCGAAGCCGGCGGCATGGTATTTTTGATATACAGGTTGCATGTTGCGGTTTTCCTGCCGGCAGGGGCCGCAGTACGATGCCCAAAAATCAAGCAACACTACTTTGCCTTTAAACGCTGCTAGTGTTACCGGCCGGCCGAGGGTATCTTTTCCGGTTATTTCTGCTGCCGGTTGGCCGGGCAGCGTGCGGTGCAAATGCTCCAAATCAGTAAGCAGTTTTTTACCGGCCATACTCTGCTTTACCGTGGGGCTTAACTCCTTATATGCTGCAAAAATAGCATCGTAATTATCGGGCTTGAATAACAGCCATCGGATAAAATATAAGGCCGAGTAATTATCTGTATGTGGCGCGTTAGTGTTGCGGATGTTTTGTATCCACTGCCCTTGCTGCGCAAACCAAACCGAGTCGGCGGTTTGCAGAGCCCTGAGATTATGTGTTGCTGCCGCCTGTTGATGCGCAGCTTTACTTTGCCGGGCGTTCTCGAAAAAAACACTGAGCCCCGATTCAAGTTTTTCGTACACCATCTCAGAAACTGAACCGGTGATAGTGGTTTTTTCAGGGGCGTCTTTTACCAGCTTAATGTTTATGGCGGCATTCTCTAAAAAGAAACTGGTGTTATAAGGCCAGCCCTCAGTTATGGTTAACCTTACAAGTTGAGGTTCGGGTGTAATGCCTGAAAAAGTAAATGCGCCACCGGTGATGGTGGAGCTAAGGGTAGTGTCCTCCCCTGCCTGGTTTATATATGCAAGGGTAACTGTGCTTGATTGAAGGCCTTCTACATAACCGGTAATTGTAAAGCCTTTAGCCAAGGCAAATAACGGGCAAAGAAATATGAGGACGAGTTGGAATGTTTTTTTCATGTTGCGGCACAAAGTTATAAGAGATATTGGGTTTGTTGAATAGCCACCAAATACAACAGTATAGCAGGATGCTAAACCACCGCTTCCTTATTATATCTCCCCTTATACGCTAAAGGCGACATGCCTGTTATTTTTCTGAATACTTCGCGAAAGGCTTTTACATCCGAGTAGCCAACTTCATACATTACTTCGTTAACTGTTTTGCGGCTGGTTTCGAAAGCTTTTTTGGCGGATTCTATTTTTACGCGTTGCGAATATTCGAGCGGGGTGTTACCGGTGGCTTTAATAAACCTGCGGTCGAAGTTTCGGCGGCCAACCGAGAATTTGGAAGAGAGATGTTCAACTGAAATTTTTTCGTGCAGGTTGGTTTCGATATAGGTTTGTACTTGTTTTACCATATCATCACTGTGCAACTTCTGCCCGGTAAAAATGGTAAAGGCGGCCTGGCTATTGCGGTCCATTTCAATCTGAAAAACCTTAGAGCAAAAAATGGCCGTTTGACGGTCGAAATATTTTTCAATCAGGTAAATCATCAGGTTTAAAAAAGAGTAGGCGCCGCCGTTGGTATAAATTCCGTTTTCATCAGTAATCAATTGGTCGGTTTGCAAATTCACTTTGGGAAACATTGTTCTAAAGTTTTCGGCGGCAGAGAAATGCGTCGAGCAGGTCTTTCCGTCAAGCAAGCCCGAAGAGGCCAGTAAAAATGCACCGGTGCAAATACTGGCAACTTCGGCACCGTTTTTATATTGTTCAGCAATCCAATCAATGAGTGCCTTGTTTCCTTTTACCGCTTTTTGATAATTATGATTAAGCGAGGGAATAATGATAAGATTGGTTTTTGCTATGGCAGAAATGTGCGTGTGCGGCTTTACACTAAACAGCCCATCATAAAAATCGACTTTTTTTGAAATACCGGCCAACTGAATGGTGAACAATTGCTTGCGCCCAGCATTCTTCCAATACTCATTGGCACGGGTAAATATTTTGTAAGCGCCTACTATGCTGCTTAGGTTATTCTCGCCGTCCGGCACTATTATTGTGAGGTGTTTCATCGCATTTATTTGCGCAAAGATAGAAAATTACGATGTCCAAATCAACCCATCAGAATGTCTATTTTACACCCTAATAAAGTAATATTCAGACAATACATTTGCTGTATAAAAAATCAAAAGCCATGAAAAAAACAGCAACAGCAGATTTTACAACCACTTTGTTGGTAGACAAAACTGCGAGGGAAGCATTCGATGCCATCAACAATGTTCGCGGATGGTGGTCGGAAAGTATTGATGGGGGAACAGCTAAACTGAACGATGAGTTTACCTATCATTATAAAGACATCCACGTTTGTAAAATTAAACTGATTGAAGTAGTGCCCAACCAAAAAGTGGTTTGGCAGGTGCTGAACAATTATTTCAAATTTACGAAGGACAAAAGCGAATGGAAAGACACTAAGGTTGTGTTCGAAGTTTCGCAAAACGGCAAGCAGGCCGAAATAAAATTTACCCACCAGGGTTTGGTTCCGCAATACGAATGTTACGAGGTTTGCCGCGAAGCATGGACCACCTATACACAGGATAGTTTACGCAACCTGATAACCAAGGGCAAAGGACAACCGAACAGTAAAGAAGATGACGCCTTTGCGCAGCAGTTGGTTGAAAAATGGAAGCTTGATAAATAATATCTATAAATTATAATCCCAAAAAATAAAAGTATGAGCAACAAAGATTTTACCACCACCATATTGGTAGACCAAACCGCGAAGGAAGCATTTAATGCCATTAACAGCGTAAGCGGATGGTGGACGGAAAACGTAGAAGGCGGGGCCAACAAACTGAATGGCGTTTTTACAACGCACTTCGGCGAAACCTTTATTACCATGAAGGTGGTTGAACTGGTGCCCGGTAAAAAAGTAGTTTGGCTGGTTACCGATTGCTACAAGCATTGGCTTAAAGGCAACAAAACCGAATGGACCGGCACCAAAATCAGTTTTGAAATATCGCCGAAGGGAAAGAAAACAGAAGTGAGGTTTACACACCACGGCTTAATACCAAAACTGGAATGTTTTGATGGTTGCAGTAATGCATGGGGCGAGTATATACAACAAAGTTTATTGAGCCTGATTACTACCGGAAAAGGCAATGCTGATGCTAAGGTAAAGGTGGCAAAAAATAAGTGACATAAAAGAGAAGTAAGAACGCTCAACCGGTTAATTATCTCTTCACAAACGTTAGCGGCACTCCGTCTTTAGGCCGCAGTGTAATAAAAGGCTGCGTTTCTATTTCAAAATCTGCCGGTAGTTTAAAATCGAATTGGTTGCACATCAGCGCCATTACAATTTGCATTTCCATCATGGCAAAGTTATTACCAATACACAGCCTTGCACCACCGCCAAAAGGGAAGTACGCAAAGCGCGGAATACTTTTGATGTTCTCGGCACTAAAGCGTTCAGGGTCGAAGGTATCGGGGTTGTGCCAGTATTTTTTACTGCGCTGAACGGCATAGGGTGATACTACGACCTTATCGAGGTGTTTTATTTGATAGCCATCAATTACATCGTCTTTAGCGGCTTCGCGCACGGTTACCCAGGCGGGGGGATATAGCCGCATGGATTCTTTAATAACCATGGTGGTATATTCAAGCTTGTTTAAAAGCTCGTAGCTTAATTCGGCGCCGTTTAAAACATGGGCCACCTCTTGTTGCACACGCTTTTTTATATCGGGATGTTTGGCTAATAAGTAGAAAGTAAATGCCAGTGCGTTAGCGGTGGTTTCGTGGCCGGCAATAAAAATAGTGAGCACTTCATCGCGCAATTGTTTATCGGTCATACGCTCGGCAGTGTCGGCATCTTCTACTTCCAACAGCATGGAAAGCAGGTCATCAAAATGGCGGGTATCTTTTCGGCGGTTTGTTATAATCTCGGCAATGGTTTCTTCTAACACTTTGCGGCTACGGGCCAGTTTTATTTGCGAGGGCAAGGGGACCCACTCGGGCAGGCGAAATATACGGCCGCGCTTTTTGTTGACACTTTCAAGCACATCCGTCATGGCGCGGTTTACTTTGGCAAAGTCGCCCTTTAGGTTAGTGCTTAGCAAGGTGCGGCCAACAATATCAAGCGTTAGCTGGTTCATTTCACGATAAAAATCGGGTACGCTCATATTCCGCTGCTCCCAATCCTGCATCATCGATGTAGTTGCATCTGCAATTTTTTGCACAAAACCATGCAAGCGCTGTTTATGAAATAAGGGCTGCATCAACCGGCGCTGCTTTAACCAAAACTCTCCCTCGCTGGTAAGCAGGCCGTTGCCCAATAAATATTTAAGCTGACTACCCTCGTTCATCTTTACATAAACATCGCGGGTAAGAAACATATGCTCAATGTACTCCGGCTTCGCCAGGAAAACAAAATTGAAGGGGCCTCCTTTTGCCCGGCTTATATCACCGTAATTATTTTCCATCCACTGAATAAAAAGATGCGTTTTACTACGCAGATTAACGGGCGGATTAAATACCATGTTGCCCTTAGGGCCGGGTGGGGTTTGTGTTGCAGTTGCGGTTTCCATATTAAAGTAAGACGGCGAATGCTTATAAATATTGCAGCAATACTACCATTTGCTAAAGCTACGTAATTATTGGTACAGCTGATTGGATAAAACACTTCAAAAAAAACTTGCCGAAAAATTTGTTTAGTAACTTTTAAGTTACGTATATTTGCGTAACTTTAAAGTTACCTATTATGCAAAAGGAAATAAAACACACCTGGCACTTTAGCCAATCGCCCGAGGAAGTTTGGGAGTATTTAACCAAAGCCGAACTGTTGGCACAATGGTTAATGAAATCAGATTTTCAACCCATTGTTGGACACAAGTTTCGATTCATAGGTAATTGCAATGATGACGGCAAAGCCGCTGCGTATTGCGAAGTACTGGAGATTAAACCCTATACCCGCGTTTCGTATTCGTGGCAAACCAATTCGCTAACCGATAATAAGCCATACAACTCGAAAGTAGTATGGACACTTAGCGCAAGCGAAAAGGGAACCAACCTGCAATTGGTACATGATGGCTTTACCGCGGTAGAAGATGTTATTGCCCACAACGATGGCTGGACAAGAATTGGAAACAACATGGTTGCGTTTTTAAATGCCGTAAAAATATGACCGCTCAGACACTTGATGCGTTCCAGGTTATTGCCGACCCAAGCCGCCGGCAAATGATGCAACTGCTTTCGAAAGAAAGTATGACGATAAACGCGTTGGCCGAAAACTTTGATATGAGCCGGCCTGCCGTTTCGAAGCACATAAAAATAATGTACAGCGCCGGTTTCATTTCTATTAAGGATATAGGCCGCGAACGGCACTGCACTTTGAAACGAGATGGCTTTAACGAGTTGCAGGATTTCATCAACTACTTTGACAAATTCTGGGAAGGCAAACTTAAAAACCTGGAAACGCTTTTAAACAGCAAGGCAAAAGGAAAATGATTCGTAATAATTAAATTTTAAACACTAAAACCAAATATCATTACATGAAAACCACTATCACACACACCATTCAATACAGCCAGTCGCCGGCCGCGGTATGGGATTATTTAACCAGGGCAGAATTGCTGGCCCAATGGCTGATGCCCAACGACATTCAACCCATACAGGGGCACGAGTTTACATTCAGGATAAACCCCATGCCGGCCTACCAGTTTGATGGCATTGTTTATTGCCAGATTTTGGAAATTATACCTTTTAAAAAGTTGGTTTATACCTGGAAAGGCGGCCCCGAAAAAGGGAAGATAAACCTGGACACCGTGGTTGAGTGGACCCTTTCGGCAAAGGACGGGGGCACCGAATTGTTTTTGGAACATAAAGGCTTTAAGGAAGAAAACCTTTCGATAATGGGTATTATGGATGCCGGTTGGTTGAAAAACATGAAAGAGGTTTCGACTTTATTAAATAAGGCTGCGCAAAGTAACTAAACACCTTGTGCGCTAATCCGGGTAATTAACCAAATAAAAAAACAAGCAAAATGAAAAACAACAATTTCAGCAGCACTTTTTCTGCAAAAATAGATGCAAGCGAGGCAATCAAAAAAATAAGCCAGGTACCGGAGTGGTGGGGAATAACCTTTGCGGGACACTCGGAAAAACAGCACGATAAATTTACGGTTAAGATGAGCGGAGATTCGTTTTTTGAAATGACGGTTGAAGAGTTGGTACCGGGCAAAAAAGTTGTTTGGCTGGTTACAGATTGCAACATGCCCTGGTTTGCCGATAAAAAAGAATGGGCTAACACCAGGTTAATTTTTGACCTAGTTGAAAACAACGGCATAACAGAGCTGACCTTTACACACGAAGGCCTTACGCCGGATGTTGAGTGCTACAACGACTGCGAATCGGGCTGGACCCACTGGATTAAAACAAGCCTGTTTTCGTATTTTACCACGGGCAAGGGTGTTTTTAGAGCGCCAACCAGATAAGCAGAGGGAAGCCTTGCGTTGGGCGGAGCGATGCGTTCCCGAGTAGGTTCTACTTTGATGAGGCTGCACCGGCTACCGGATGTGGCCCTTTAACCACATTATGCGCATGGCTTCTCAGAAAAAGTGTTTTTATAATTTCCTGGCGTTTACGGCCGGTGGTAACGGAGATTTGGCGGGGGATAAAAAAACCTACGGTGCTGTTAATAAAGGCAACAACATAGGGATAGTATTTAAGCCTTGTATCGGGAAGTGCCATGGTTGTGCAGGCCCTTTCGCCCAAAAAATAATGGCTGTATGCCAGGTGGGCTTTTATCATTAACTTTTTTTGCCATAGATATTTAGGGAAAGAAGCTGTCAACGGTTCAAGCACTAATGCTTCGGCAAGGGCTTTGGTATCTTCGTCGGCGGCCGATTGGGTGATGGTCCATTTGTACAAACTTTCGATGGCTTCTTTTTCGGTATCGGGCAGCATTTCAGCGGATATGCCTAATAAGTATCCTATATATTTCCAGAGGTGCAGAACCCCTTTGATTTCTTTTCCGGTGGGCTTAATACCTAACGTTTTTAGCCCTTCGATAAAAACAAGCGAGAAGCCAAGGTTGGTTGCAACCATATCGCCCTGGTTAATGGGCAGACCCCATAAATCGTTATTCCAACCGGGTGTTTTTTGTATGGCAGCCCTTGCGTAAGCATGCATCAACCTTACTTTGATAGCGCTTTTAAAACCTATGGCATTGCGTTGCATGGCATTTTGCCCGGTAACGTTAACCCAAAACTCTACCGTTTCGGCCATGCGTTTGGCGGCGCCTTTTTTTAAAGCCTGCGTATAAATCAAGGGTTTATTGATGGCTGAAGATTCGTACCCGCCCATTAAGCAATAGTTGCGCAAAACAATAAGCGCCGAGGCGCCCGCCCGCTGGCAAAATTGTGCGCCGGTTTTAAGCAAATCGGCGTCGAGCCATTGGGGGATATTATCAGCCTCAGCAAATAGTTGCACCAGCGATTGCGGCGGGTTTTCAATTGACTCAATACCATTGTTCAGCGCCTGGTCAATTAACTGCCCTGCGCGGTGAAACCCCATTTTTTCAAACACTTCGGTAATTACGTTGTCGCCAATTACATCGTATTGCATCAACAATTTTCCGTTTTCCTCAATTGCTTCTTTACTCGGAATGTCGTCAATTTTTTTCAGCAATTCCTTTCCCACGCCCTCTGTCCAATAGTGCGAAAAACCGGGTGACGGATAGACAAATCTTTTGGGAAGCATGAGTTTAAGGCGTATTAATTATTTCGAAATGTAGTAAAAATCAGGCCAGTGGAATATTTAGCACGCGGACATGCTTTTATTAGCATTCTTTGCCATAAAGAAACTTAATTTGCATTAAACCAAAGGCAGGGCATGGCAGCCAAAATACAGCAAAAAACTACCACCGTTTCCACACCAAAGCAAACCGGTAATAAGTACTACCGGCTTATTTTGATGATGGTGCCGTTGCTGCTGTATGCGCAAACGATAGGCTTTAAGTTTGTATATCACGATGATGATACTATCCTGCTACTGGGAAGCAAAGTGTTGGCAAATTTTAACCTGCACGATTTGTTTTTTACCGACGCGTGGTTACGGGTTAAGGCTATTGAACTATACAGGCCGTGGCAATCGTTTACATATGCCATTGATTATGCCATTGGCGGCCCAAACCCGTGGATTTACCACCTGCATAACCTACTTGGTTTTTGCCTGGGTATACAATTGCTTTACGTTTTTTTACTGAAACTGAACTTACCCGCACGACATGCATTTTGGTTGAGCCTTATTTATTCGGTGCATTTTTTGTTGGCGCATACCGTTTGCTGGATACCTGCGCGGGGCGATATTTACCTGGCCATTTTTAGCCTGGGCAGCATGATATGCTGGATGAGTTTTTGTGAAAGCGGGAAATGGCTACAGTTAGGGCTAGCCATAATTTTATACCTGTTGGCACTGTTGGCTAAGGAGAGCGCAGCACCGTTACCGGTGCTATTTGTGCTACTTTACTTCATTTACAAAAAACCAAATACCGGTATCAGCAAGCCGGTTATGGCTATAGGGCTAATACCTATGGCACTGGTGCTGGGCATTTATTTATGGATGCGTGGCGAGTCGGTTGTGGCGCAGCAGGGGTTTATTTCGGTGGGGGCCCTGGTTTACAACTTACCGGTGGTGCCCGAGGAAGTTTTTAAGTTTTTTGTGCCATTTTACTTTTCGGTGCTTCCGGCTTTTAACCCGGTGCTAACCTTTGGTGGTATTATTTTAATTGTAATTATTGGTGCAGCCGCATTTGCAATGCGTGGCAAAATCAATAAAAAACTATTTATAACCGGTGTGCTTATTTTTGGCACTTCACTGCTGGCGGCGTTATTTTACAAGCCCATATTTGTTGGCTTTGCGTATGATTACCTCGACCACCGTATGTTTTTTCCGGCCATTGGTTTATTGCTGATAGTGTATACGCTTGCCCGGCCGCATTTCGAAAAAGTAAAAGTGCCTTATGCACCGGCGGCCCTTGCGGTGGTAATGGCGGTTTTTGCTTTTATAAACGCACAGAACTATAAGGATAAATATGCCTATTATGATAACGCCATAAAAAACAATCCAAAGTCGGGCCTGGCCTGGGTTAATTATGGCGGGTTGTTATATGCCGATGGTAGGTATGATGAGGCCATTGACAAGTACAACCACATTGTTGCGCTTTACCCCGATACCCCCGATTTTGGAATGCGCCTTGCGGATGCTTACCTCTCGAAAAAAGATACCACCGGTTGGGCCAACCGGTGCCGCGAAGTTATAAACCGCACGCCCGGTTATATACCTGCGTATTTTAAAGTGGCAGGTTATTACAATCTGCGCAATTTTACCGATAGCCTTGTGCAGGTGCTTGGCGCTTTAATACAACATGATAGCACCAACGCTGTAGCTTATTTTGAGCGTGGCTCCGCTTACTTTGCCAAAGCACATTTATTGCCTCAGGCCGTGGCCGATTATCAAAAATCGATAGCACTTAACCCGGCGGTACCCCAGCCTTACTTTCAGCTGGGCAATGTTTACGTTGCCTTGGCAGATTATCAAAATGCCTATCTCAATTTTAAAAAGTACGTGGAGCTTAAACCAGCCGATGGTGTTGGCTATTTTTACCGGGGCCAGGCCCTTTTCCGGTTAAACCGCAAGGATGAAGGCTGCAAGGATTTACAAACCGCGGCTGAAATGGGTATAGTAAGGGCTGCCGAAATACGCGCGCAGATTTGCCGGTAAATACTGCGCTTGTGCCAAATGCAAAATGCTGTTTAAATTGCAGGCGCGGGTATACCGCATTTTAAATATTTAGCTATATTTCAAAAAACAAAAAATATGAAGGCGACGGCCATGATGCAGTCAACATTTTCGAAAACATGGGTGGTTATTGGATTATTAACGCTGGGCTTATCGGGCACTATTACATCGGTTAATGCACAGGCAAGCACCGCACCTGCCGGCACAATACTACCGGATGGTTATACAAAGCTACCGGATGGATTAGAATATAAAATTGTAAGCCACGGCACCGGTAAAAGGAAACCCGATTTATCAGATCATATCGAATTGCACGTTATGTACAGAATTGGAGATAGCGTAATGTTTGATTCGCGAAGGGCCAATAATAACCGGGTTGTATCCATACCTATGGCCCAACCCAAGGGCACCGGCGACCCGGCACAGGTTATACGGGAAATGGTTGCCGGCGATAGCGCTATAGCACGTTTTCCAACGGACTCGTTGAAAAAAGAAGGGAGGGCACCGGTGTGGGCTAAAGACGGCGACATGCTTATTTATGACATTAAACTTGTATCTGTATTAACCGAGAAAGAGTTTAAAGACCAGGAGGCCGCCGTTGCCGCCAGGCAAAATACTATTGACGAGGCGGCATTGCAGGATTATTTTAAAGCTCATGGCCTTAAACCAAACAGAACAGCATCGGGCTTATATTACTCGGTTGCCAAAGCAGGTACAGGAGAAACCATTAAACAGGGGCAAAAAATCGGGGTTAATTATACCGGTAAATTCCTTTCGGGAAAAATATTTGATTCAAATACCGATACTGCTTTCCACCATCAACAGCTTTTTACGCTTGAAGTAGGCAAGGGCAGAGTTATCAGGGGCTGGGACGAAGGGTTGCAACTACTAAAACCCGGCTCAAAAGCCACTTTTTACATTCCTTCATCGCTTGCCTACGGCGCGCATGACAGACAGGGAATACCGGCGAATTCTATTTTAATTTTTGATGTTGAAACCGTAGAAATACCCGACCCCGCAAAGGTTGATGATGGTATTATAAAAGCTTACCTGGCTAAAAACAACATTCAGGCTACCAAAACCGCCTCGGGGCTGTATTATATTATTACAAAAAATGGCTTAGGCGAAACTGCCCAACCCGGAGCGAAAGTTACAGTTAACTATACCGGTAAAACTTTGGATGGTAAAGTATTCGATTCGAACGTTGATGTAAGCTTTAACCACCCGCAGCCCTTTACGTTTGCTTTAGGGCAGGGCCAGGTAATTAAAGGGTGGGATGAAGGTGTGCAACTGTTGAAGTTAGGCAGCAAGGCCACTTTTTTTATTCCATCCGGTTTAGCCTACGGCGAACAGGGAGCAGGCACAGCAATACCACCGAATACCATACTGGCATTTGATGTGGAGGTAACGGGGATTGATAAGTAAATTAACCGTATACTGATATTTTAGGTCTCGGTGGCTTGGCCAAACAAATTTTAATTATTAATTAATAATGCACTTATTATGGCTTCTGATGCAAATGAGTTCGTCCCAATGGATCAACTCAATTTCTATATGTCAATGTTCGATCATTTGCGAAGCGTTAATCCCACTTTCTTCTTTAAAGAACCTCCAGTGCCAGGAGTAAGGCAGGCGCAAAAGCGCTCGATATATGATTTCTTTATCTCCTACCGGCATGAAATATCAAGGGTTTATGCCGAGAAGATATCTAATGAACTGAAGGAATTTGGTTATAACGTTTATTTCGCCGGTCAGGTACCCGAATTTGAATCGCTGAATGATGAGGTCGTTATCAGAGAAAAGCTGGCGTCGGCAATGCATAAGTCGAGCGTGTTTGTAATTATTGGAAATAGAAACATGCTTGAGAGCGAGTGGGTGTATTGGGAAATGGATACCTTTTACGATAACCATTTTGGAAGAAAGGTTCCAATAATAGCCGATGACATGGGTTCTCCTATCGATAATGATGGAAGTTTGGAGCAGTTGGCTTTAAAAAATATTCGGGATTGGGATCTTTCGGCTGCACTTATTTACGAGGAAGGCAAAGATGCCTGGAAAAACCAAAAGCCTTCAGCAATGACCATCTTTTGCTTGCTTTTGGTGCGCGAATTTTATCGTGTGGAACTGGAATTTTGGCATAATTGGAAACCCATGAATAATGAGGCCAGGACCCAGGCGTATTTGCGAAGCCTTTACGAGGATGGATTATGCAATTGGATAATGGCGCACACGCTTGGCGGAGATAACGATAATTCGTTGGCTGATTTGAAGGAGAGGTATCCTAAACTAAGAAGCGTATTTCGGCCAATTAAGCGAAAAACATTTAACATATATGTATTTCTCAAGGCTATAAAATGGCCCTTCGTTAGTGACTAATTAACCGGTTCTTTCTTCCCCGCTGAGCCCCCTAACCGAAGCTTGTGAACCTGGCCCAAATTATTTGCGGCGACTTTCCTATATTTGATATTATCGTTAAGTAAATTAACTGTATGGGCATATTTAAAATAATTAAAGCGATAACCGCTAATTGCATGCTGCTTTTGCTTGCAGGTGCGTTATTTTGCGGAACTGACCCGAAAATTGGCAAAGATTGGGATACCGGCAATCCGCTTACCTGGAAGGATTTTAAAGATACCACCGTTGCCAATACCCCGTACCTGGCTGTTACCGGTACCACCATGAGATATGCCATGAATTATACCGATGCGAACCATGTTGCGGTTGATATAAGTTGCTTTATGGATTACAGCAAGTCGTGGGTGTTAGTTACGGCAGAGAAAACGGATTATTTGCTTGGCCACGAACAATACCATTTTAATATTGCCGAATACTGGGCCCGCAAGTTTAGAAAGGAAATTTCGACTACCCGGTTTGACAGCAAAAACGTACGGGAGAAACTGAGAACAATTTACCGGGAAATGTTTGAGCAAGACCATGCCATGCAAACGCAGTACGATGCCGAGACCCATCATTCGAAGCTGAAGGACCAGCAAAAATTATGGCAGGATAAGATCGACAAGCTACTTGCCAGCGTAAAAAATTACGCCGATACCGGGCCGGTTACTTTAACTTTGAAGTAAGTGGGTTGCGGCTCTGCAAATGGTAGTTACTCAAATAAAAACCAATGACGGGGCATAATAAGTAAAACAGTTACAGTAGCACGTTAAGATAGCCGCTACTATCTTAAATAACGAACCCCGCCCGCTTTAAGCAGTTGGGGTTCTTTATTTGTTGTAACAGTGAACGGCGACGCAATCCAATATGAACATAGGCATGTCGCCGGGGATGGTAATCATATCACCACCTCTGGCGCGCTAATATGATTTTTCAATCCCGGCGGCGTGTTTCTTTCTGTTTCCTCTCACCCAATTAATACTAGCCGTTTTAATTAGGCGTAAACGATAAACTGCCGTTAAATGAAAGCTGGCTAATATCAGCAGCTGAAGGGTCGCTGGCGACGTTGGTGCGGATGGCGATGCCAATACGGTCGCCGGCTTGCACGGCTATAGAGCCAGTGTTGAGATTGGTTGCTGAATAGAACGTACCCGCGATGACCGGATTGGATGGACCGCCAAAAA
>Ga0206832_10048_pt1 | contig 29667 bp, 28 predicted proteins | sample Alteio_BWOrgCont_74_FD_152896 | JGI IMG/M metagenome (GOLD analysis project Ga0206832, IMG submission 152896) | Enriched cells from forest soil in Barre Woods Harvard Forest LTER site, Petersham, Massachusetts, United States -... | ecosystem: Environmental > Terrestrial > Soil > Temperate forest >... | reverse complement strand
CACCGCCCAGGTAAGCTTCAAAGCAAGCATGGAAATCTGCCGGTTTAAGGTGATAAGCATAACCGGTAAAGTAACGTGCCGGGATGGTTAACGCGCGGCACAGGGCAATGCCCAAATGGGCAAAATCACGGCATACACCAGCTTGCTGCGTTACCGTATCATAAGCCGAGGTTTGTGAATTGGAGAACCCGCTGATGTATTGTACGTTAGTATTTATCCAGTTGGTAAGCGCGATCACTTTTTCAAAGGGGTCGGCAATTTTGCCAAAAGGTTATCCGCCAGTCTGTATAATTTGTCCGATTGGCAATAACGGCTCGGGTAAAGATAGGGGAGTATGGCACTATCTAAATGTGCAACGGGTGTTTCTTCCCTGTGGGTATGGTCACTTATGATAAAACTGTTATCAACAGTAGCATTATAAGTTACTTTAATATTCCCCGGTTCCGGAATTTCAAAGCGTACCAGGCGGTTGCCGCTTGGTTCAACCAATTCCTCAAATTTTATATAGGGATCAATAATGAATGTTTCGTTCAGAACGGTTTGATTAGGTGTTCTTAAGGCATGGATGTTCAATACCAGTGTCCCGGGGGAGTTAACGGTATATTCCATTTCGGTGAACACATCAAATTTCATAGCAGGTGTATAGTTAAATTGTTTCTTTTTCAAGCCTGGTGAAAGCCTCGTCCATCCAGTCCTCTTTTATATTTTCCAGCGCGTGTTTCAATTCCTCGGCCCATTGGGTTGAGATGTTTTCCAGATCTTTTTTCTCGTAGCGTTGCTCCACTATATGAAAACTGTCCTTTTTATATAAAACCACGTCAATGGGAAAGTCCACATTATTTGAACTCACCCGCGTTGAATCAAAGGATAAAAAACCTGTTTTCAAAGCCAGTTTTAAGCTGGAGTTTTCGGTAAGCGTACGGTTAAGGATAGCTTTACCATGCCCTGAGTTACCTATGATCACATATGGCGCCCCTTGTCCCAACTCAACCCAATTACCTTCTGGATAGAGCAGGAACAGCTTATGCTCATCATCGTCTTTTAACTGCCCGCCAATAATCGTATTCAGGTCGAAGTTAAAACCGGCCCTTTCCAACGATGCTTTGTCCTCTGCTGCCACGCGCTTTACCTGTTCGCCAAAAGCATTAACAGCCTTGTATAATTTGTTGAATTCCTTTGTTTCCAGCAATTCATTAAAATACACAATGGCTTTATCCCTGGTTGATCTTAAGCCGCTGGTCATTATGAAAAGAGAAAAATTATCTTTTTGTTCTATCGAAATTTTCTTTTTTACGGTAGTATCAGTTCCTGAAGTGATGCGTGTATCGGCAAGGGCCAGCAGGCCTTCTTTAACCTTTATTCCTAAACAATAAGTCATATGCTATTAAAACAGATAAGTTAAAAAAAAATAGAGTGCCAAAATAGTTAAATAATGAAGTAATTGCAGAACAACATAAAATATTAATAAATGAGGTGTAATATTCTGAAAATTCCCGTATCTAACCTTCAAAATAAAATAATACATGAATAACCAACAGGATAGTATTTTAAAGGTAAGCGGCCTTAATGTGCAATACGGCTCATTTATCGCTGTAAAGGATGTTTCATTTGATGTACGTAAAGGCGAAATATTCGGCTTGCTTGGGCCTAACGGAGCCGGCAAGACAAGCACGCTAAGCTCGATTGAGGGGCTTGTAAAGTTTAATGCAGGCTCTGTGGTGGTTGATGGTTTTGATGCCCGTGAGAAGCCCTTGTATGCCCGTGCGGCGATGGGTGTGCAATTGCAATCAACCAGTTTTCAGCCCGAATTAAAAGTTTCTGAAATATTGCAGCTATATGCAGGTATATATGGTGTACCACTTACTAAGGATAAATTAGAAGAGATCCTTAAAGAAATAAAATTGGAAGATGCGGCCTCCAAAAAATTTGGAGAGCTATCAGGCGGGCAGCAGCAAAGGGTATCATTGGTCATATCAACCATACACAACCCTAAACTGGTTTTGCTGGATGAGCCAACAACCGGGCTCGACCCACAATCGCGCCGCCAGCTTTGGGAACGTATTGAGGCTATCCGCGAACGCGGGCATGCCGTAGTACTTACCACCCACTCCATGGAAGAGGCAGAATCTGTTTGCGACAGGATAGGCATTATTGATCATGGTAAGGTGATCATTATTGATACCCCGCAGGCACTGATAGAAAAATATAAGAACGACCCCGAAGTGATAGCCGTATCGCGCAGGGGCAGAGTAACACTTGAAGACGTATTCATAGCGCTGACAGGCAGAGCTGTTAGGGCATAATTAAATTAAAAAAATGGAAACAATTATCCCAAAAACATCCACCGTATTTTCGGCATTATTAAGGGCCGACCTCACCACACAATGGCGCAACCGCCGTGGCGCGATATTATCATTAATGGTGCCTGTAATAATTTTAATTTCATGGAAGGGCTATATAGCCAAAATCGGTGGTACTGCTACGCTTGCCAATAGCCTGTGTTATGGCTTAATCTCTCTTGGGTTAATGGGCTATTCAAACTCCATAGCCCGTGACAGAGATAAAGGCATATTTCAGCGATTGAGGGTTGCGCCTTTGCCATCATGGGCCATAATGATGAGCAGGCTTGCTGTGCAATTGATAATGATATTAATTATAACTACAGCTATTTTTATTGTTGGATTTAATGTTGATAAGATCACTTTATCGCCGGCCGGTTATTTAGTAACCTATTTTACTGCAGCTGTAGGGGGCGCGGTATATTTGGCACTTGGACAAGCAATAGTAGGTCTGACAAAAAATGCGGAAACAGTTAACTCTGCTTCGCGACTGGTGTTTTTAGCCTTTATACTAATAGGTACGTTTGGTGGATTAGGCGCCCTTGGCCCACAAATACAAGAAATTACCCATTGGACACCCTATGGTACCGTTGAAACTATAATGGCAGTCGGCATGGCACCTACAAAATGGGACATGAATGCAACCAATGCACTACTGGTAACCTTAGGGTATATAGTGGTATTTGCCACTGTTGGTATTAAGCAATTTAAGTGGGAGAGTAAGTAGAACCAGGGGAACCGGGATATAATGGATTTATAAGATTTTTAGGATTTGAGCATAGGATTACCCTGAGGCACTCGAAGGGTACGCGTAAAGGCCATTGCCCGCATGCTTCGAGAGCCTCACATGACCTCTTCTTTCTTTAACCTCCAGAGCATCTATTGTCGTTAGATGAATAATAAAATGTTTTAGCATCAAATATTTTGCAAAATCCGCATTAATATGCACTTTGCATCACCATGAAATTCGTACTGAAAACAACGCTTTTTTTAAGTTTAATAAACATCCTCTTTTTAGTAAATAGTTATGGCGCTTTGCCCATAAGGGCAGCAGTGCTCAAGTGTGAATATCTCAGCAATCCTATTGGTATTGATGTTGCCCAACCACGCCTTACCTGGCAATTAGCTGATAGCAGGCAGGGAGCCAAACAAACTGCCTGGCAAATTATAGTAGGTACGGATTCACTTGCGGTTGCCAGCGGGCAAGGTAATGCCTGGCAAACGGGTAAGGTTAATTCATCAGCCAATTTAATAACCTACGCAGGCAAACCCCTTCAGCCTTACACCAAATATTATTGGAGTGTTAGTTTATGGGATAAGGATGGGAAAAAGATAGAAACATCGGACATTGCCAGCTTTGAAACAGGGCTGATGGGTATAAAGAACTGGAAAGGGTTTTGGATAAGTGACAATCATGATATCAGCACAAAGCCTGCGGCTTATTTCCGCAAAACTTTTGAAACCGGGAAAAAGATAAAGTCGGCACGCGCATATATTGCGGTGGCTGGTTTATATGAGCTATATATCAATGGCAAAAAGATCGGAAACCATCGGCTTGACCCGATGTATACACGTTTCGACAGGCGCAACCTGTATGTAAGCTACGATGTAACTGATAACCTGCAAAACGGAAAAAATGCTATAGGCGTAATTTTAGGGAATGGCTGGTATAATTTCCAGTCGATAGGCGTATGGGATTTTGAGCGTGCCCCATGGCGTAACCGCCCGGCTTTCTGCCTTGATCTGCGTGTTACTTATGATGATGGCTCGGTTGAAACCATTACCTCTGACGAAAGCTGGAAATCGTTCCTCGGCCCAATAACCTACAACAGCATTTACACCGGCGAACAATACGACGCCCGTTTGGAACAATCCGGCTGGGATACCCCAAACTTTGATGATAAAAAATGGAACGGCGTATCAAACAGGCAGGCGCCATCACAAAATATAGTATCACAGGCTATGCAGCCTGTTCGTAATGTGGAACAGATAACCTGCAAGAGCATGAGGAAGATCAACGATACCACTTATATTTTTGATATAGGGCGCAATATTTCAGGTGTAAGCCAGATCACCCTAAATGGCGATTCAGGAACAATAGTGCGCCTTACCCATGCAGAGCGCTTGTATAAAAATGGTTATCCCGATCAGTCAAACGTGGATTACTTTTTATCTATCCCCACCCGCAAATCCGATCCTTTTTCAACCGATATATACACGCTAAATGGTAAAGGCGAGGAAACCTTTATGCCCAAGTTTAATTACAAGGGTTTTCAGTATGTAGAAGTGACCAGCAATAAGCCTATCAATTTAACCAAAGAGAGCCTGGTTGCTTATTTTATGCACAGTGATGTTGAACCTGCAGGCAGCATAATATCATCAAGTGAACTGGTTAATAAATTATGGGCGGCTTCAAATGCTTCCTATTTATCAAATTTGTTTGGTTACCCGACCGATTGCCCGCAACGCGAAAAAAATGGCTGGACCGGCGATGCGCATATCGCCAGCGAAACCGGTTTATATAATTTCGACGGCATCACCATTTATGAAAAGTGGATGGCCGACCACCGCGACGAGCAGCAGCCTAATGGTGTGCTGCCATCAATTGTACCTACAGACGGCTGGGGTTACGAATGGGGTAACGGCCCGGATTGGACGAGCACTATCGCCATTATCCCATGGAACGTTTATTTGTTTTATGGCGACCCTAAATTGCTGAGCGATTGCTACGGCAATATACAACGCTACGTGGATCATATAAATGAGCTTTATCCGACCGGTTTAACCACCTGGGGCCTGGGTGATTGGGCGCCGGTAAAATCAAAAACGCCGGTTGAGCTAACATCCTCGGCTTATTATTATGTAGATGTGAACATACTGGCGAAAGCTGCCAAAATATTAGGCAAAACCGATGATTGCGTGAAGTATTCGGCCTTGGCAGCTAAGATAAAGGATGCGATCAACGCTAAATACCTCAACCCAAAAACAGCTATTTATGCCGATGGTCACCAAACAGAACAAAGCGTGCCGCTTTGCTGGGGAATAGTACCCGATAGTTTGAAAGCCAAAGCGGCTGCACACCTTGCAGATTCAGTAGCTACCAATAATTTTCATTTGGATGTAGGAATTTTAGGTGCGAAAGCCATTCTGAACGCACTGAGCGAAAATGGGCAGGCACAAACTGCATACAGGCTGGCATCGCAGGCTACCTACCCATCATGGGGATGGTGGATTGTGAATGGCGCTACCACTTTATATGAAAATTGGAACATCAACGCCCCACGCGACCTATCGCTTAACCACATTATGTTTGGCGAAATTGATGCCTGGATGTATAAGGCATTGGGCGGTATAAAACCGGATGAAAGTCAGCCCGGATTTAAGAATATATTGTTATCACCTAATTTTGTTGTTGGATTAGACCATTTTGAAGCAATACATAACGGACCTTATGGCAAGTTGATTTCAGCATGGAAACGCGTCGGCAAAAATGTAAAATACTCAGTTACTGTTCCGGCTAACTCTACTGCAAGTATTGTTTTCCCGGTTGAGGGCGGCAAAAAAGTTTATTTGGCAGGAAAAATGCTGGATATTGCTAAGCTATACAAGGTTGATGCAGGTAGTTATGAGTTCGAGATCAAATAATAGTTTAAAGAAATATTGAAATGCTAAAAAAGATCAAAAGTATATTCAGGCTATCTGTTTTGGTATTTCAATATGAGTATGATAACATTTACCGCTTAATTACCGGCTTACCACAGCTTAAAAAAAGCCAGATCACTGCTGATCTGTTTTTAGGCAGCCAGTATAATCTGTCAGGTTTACGAAAGCTGAAAGCACTGGGTGTAACCGGTATCATCAATATGCGTACGCATTCTATTTATGCAGAGGAACAGTATAAAGGATTTCATTACCTCAATTTCCCAACGCCCGATAATACGCCGCCGCCTTTAGATGTATTGCTGGAAGGCGCTGATTTTGCAGATAAGGAAATAAAAAATGGCGGAAAGGTGTATATCCATTGCCGCCAGGGCTTAGGCAGAGGGCCTACTATGGCTATCGCTTACCTGATAAAAACTGGGTTAACCTACAATGAGGCGTATAAACTGGTAAGAAAAGTAAGGACTTTCATCAATCCCCGCCCGGGGCAAATTGAACGTTTGAAGGAGTTGGAGCAGTATTACCGGGATAAAAATCAATAAGACCTGGTGTCATGTCAATCATAAATGTGCTAGTCGTGAGCCTAAAGTCCTGAGTCAAAATTCAAAAATAATGAAATCCACTTTAGACTTACGACTAAAGACTGTTGACTTGATACTAGTACTCAATAAGGCTTTTATAAAACAATGTAAAGAATACTACACGGCTTACATTAAATTTATAAATTTGGCGACTACAATTTTTCAATTACATACTATTCTATTATCAATATAATGAGCAAAGGGGTTATAAGCAAGGAAGAAGATTACTCGCAGTGGTACAATGATTTAGTGATAAAAGCTGATATGGCGGAATATTCGCCGGTTAGGGGCTGCATGATCATTAAGCCTTATGGCTATTCCATCTGGGAAAAAATGCAGGCTGTGCTTGACAAGATGTTTAAGGATACCGGGCATAGCAATGCTTATTTTCCGCTGCTTATACCTAAGTCGTTCTTCTCGAAAGAGGCGAGCCACGTTGAGGGTTTCGCTAAGGAATGCGCCGTGGTTACTCATTACCGCCTTAAAAATGACGGCAATGGTAATATCATTGTTGATGAAGACGCCAAGCTGGAGGAAGAATTGATCATCCGCCCGACATCTGAAACCATTATTTGGAACACCTACCGTGGCTGGATCCAATCTTACCGCGATCTGCCTATATTAGTAAACCAATGGGCCAACGTAATGCGCTGGGAAATGCGTACCCGCCTGTTTTTACGTACCAGCGAGTTTTTGTGGCAGGAGGGCCACACTGCCCACGCTACGGCCAACGAAGCCATTGCCGAAACCGAGCAGATGCTGGAAGTATATGCTGATTTTGCCGAAAACTGGCTGGCTTTACCTGTTGTAAAGGGGCGTAAAACAGCAAATGAGCGTTTTGCAGGTGCTTTGGATACTTATTGTATCGAAGCCTTAATGCAGGATGGTAAAGCCTTACAGGCCGGCACATCGCACTTTTTAGGGCAGAATTTTGCCAAGGCATTTGATGTGAAATTCACTGGTAAGGATAATAAGCTGGATTATGTTTGGGCTACCTCATGGGGGGTATCAACCCGTTTAATAGGCGCGCTCATCATGGCGCACTCTGATGATGCGGGCCTTGTATTGCCACCAAAACTGGCACCTATACAGGTTGTTATTGTGCCGATATATAAGCATGAAGAAGAATTGGAAAACATATCGGCTTTCGTTAATGCATTAACAAAAGAACTTAAAGCGAAGGATATCTCCGTTAAGTTTGATAAACGCGATACGCACCGCCCGGGTGCTAAATTTGCCGAATATGAACTGAAAGGCGTGCCTTTGCGCGTTGCTATTGGCAGTCGTGATATGCAGAACGGGACGGTTGAGCTGGCCCGCAGGGATACCAAGACCAAGGAAACTGTTAGTCAGGAAGGCTTAGCTGCGCATATTGAAGCGATGCTGGATACCATTCAGAAAAACATCTACCAAAAAGCATTCGACTTTAGAGCTGAGAATACTACCGAAGTAGATACCTACGAGGAATTTAAACGCATGCTGGATGAAGAGCCGGGTTTCCTTTCGGCACACTGGGATGGAACACCAGAAACCGAGCAGAAGATAAAAGATGAGACTAAAGCAACAATCCGTTGTATACCTTTGGATAATAAACAGGAAGAAGGCAAGTGCATCCTGACAGGTAAACCGTCGAAGCAGAGGGTATTATTTGCACGGGCCTATTAACCCCCCAACCCCCTGAAGGGGGAGCTTTTGAAAAGCATGGTGGGTTAACTGGAATATAAATAGAATTATTAACAAGATGTCAGACTTTAAAGTCAGCATCACAAATCAAAAGTTCCCCCTTTAGGGGGCTAGGGGGCTATGAAATTCGCAACTAAAGCTATACACGCAGGGCAGGAGCCCGATCCATCAACAGGCGCGGTGATGACGCCGATATATCAGACATCAACCTACTGGCAAAAATCGCCAGGCGATAACCAGGGATATGAGTACTCACGTGGTACCAACCCAACCCGCAAGGCTTTGGAAAATTGCCTCGCTGCTTTGGAAAACGCTAAATTCGGACTGGCATTTTCCAGCGGAATGGGCGCTACCGACGCGGTAATGAAATTGTTATTGCCAGGTGATGAAGTAATTACCGGTAATGACCTTTACGGTGGTTCATACCGCATGTTCACCAAAATATTTACGCCTTATGGTATCAAGTTTCATTTTATTGATCTTTCAGATCCTGAACTGATCAACCAGTATGTAAATGAAAATACAAAGCTGATATGGATTGAAACGCCAACCAACCCAACCATGCGCATTGTGGATATCGCGGCGGTATCAAAAATTGCCAAAGCTAAAAATGTGAAGCTGGTGGTTGATAATACCTTCGCATCGCCATACCTGCAAAATCCGATTGACCTGGGTGCTGATATTGTGATGCACTCGGTTACCAAATACATTGGCGGTCACTCTGATGTGGTAATGGGCGCCCTTATGCTGAATGACGAGGAAACCTACAAAAAACTATGGTTCATTTATAATGCCTGCGGTGCTACACCGGGCCCTATGGATAGCTTTTTAGTGCTCCGTGGTATAAAAACCTTGCACCTGCGCATGAAAGCGCATTGCGAAAACGGCAGGGTAATAGCCGAGTTTTTAAAGACTCACCCTAAAGTTGAAAAGATCTATTGGCCGGGCTTTACCGATCATCCTAATCATGATATCGCTAAAAAGCAGATGAAAGACTTTGGCGGCATGATCTCCATCGTATTAAAAGATGCAGATCTGCAGGAAACATTCCGCATCGCATCATCATTCAAAGTATTTACCCTTGCGGAATCATTGGGCGGCGTAGAATCACTGATCAATCACCCCGTAAGCATGACCCACGGTTACATACCAAAAGCCGAGCGTGAGAAGGCTGGTGTGGTAGATAACCTGTTGCGCTTAAGCGTAGGGGTAGAGGATATTGATGATCTGCTGGAAGATTTGAAGCAAGCGCTTAATTAGGTTAGTATCAAGTAGCTAGTATCGGGTATCAAGTACAATGATGTTAATACTAGCTACTTGATACCTGCTACTTGATACTAAATAATGATAGAGGATCTAAAAGCTTTTCTGGACTTTAAAGTCGCCCAATACAACCAACCTGGCTTCATCACTAACGATCCTATTTCCATTCCGCACCTGTTCACTAAAAAGCAGGACATCGAGATCATGGGTTTTTGGGCGGCAACCTTAGCCTGGGGCCAACGCGTTACCATCATTAACAAATGCAAGGAACTGATCCAGCTGATGGATGGCGCCCCCTACGATTTCATTATTAACCACGAAGAACCCGACCTTAAAAAGCTGCTGAGCTTTAAGCACCGCACTTTTAATGATATTGATACGCTGTATTTTATTTCGTTTTTCAGGTTTCATTATGAAAGAAATGAATCGCTGGAATCTGCGTTTCAACCCCCTAACCTCCTGAAGGGGGAACAATATGCAAGTCAAAAAGCACCTCCGCTATACAGCGGAGGCTGGGGGGCTGAAGCTGCCCTCAACCATTTCCGTTCCTATTTCTTTTCGCTGCCCGATTACCCGCACCGAACCAAAAAGCATGTATCCTCGCCATCGCAAAAATCAACCTGTAAAAGGCTGAACATGTTCCTGCGCTGGATGGTGCGTAAGGATAATTGCGGTGTTGATTTCGGTATCTGGAACCAGCTAACACCTGCTGATCTTATCATGCCCTGTGATCTGCATGTCGACCGGGTATCGCGCAAGCTCAACCTCATCACCCGCAAACAAACCGACTGGCAAACCGCCGTAAAACTCACCGAACGATTAAGAGAATTTGATCCGGTTGATCCCGTGAAATATGATTTCGCGCTGTTTGGATTGGGGATAGAGGAGAAGTTTTAACCTAAGATTTTTTGTGATGGTAATCTTCTGTAAATTTTGTATAAATACTGTTTATATCTAATTCATTTTCGTTTATCATACTATTAAGTTTTTCATCGCTTATTTCATGAATGTTATAGCTTCTAAATTCTTTGAAAAATGATTTGATATTGGCCTTAAGTGATTTTAATTTACCTTTTCTCATTATTTCAACTTTTTCGGTAAAATCACCATGATATGATAAATTTTTGGTGGGAATAATTAAAATAGGCTTAAAAGGAGTATTTATATATTCCTTTTTGAACCACGCACAATGAGTATTCATTTGTCCAGCTTCATGTTTAGAAATTTCCTCTCTTTTTTCATCAACCTCGCTTTTACATTCAAATATGAGATATTTATTATCTACACCACACCACAAATTATCTGGTCCTTTTTTAAACTCTTTATCTGGACGCTGACTTAAAAAGCCTAACATTAAACCAATTTCCTTTAATGCTGTCTCAAATTTTTCAGCAGGCATTCCAAATGATAAATCACTCAAGATATTATCTAAAGAGAGCAGCAGCTCTTCATAATTAGAAAAATGACTTATATATTCTTTTATTCTTTTTAGTCGGTTCTCATGTATATATTCAAGTTTTTTATATGATATTCCTTCCTTAGGTTTTAACAACTGTAAATTTTTCTCAAATGCGCTTTTTTGCAATGTATTAGATTCTGATTTGCTAATAAAATATTTATATCTTGCTAAGAGTTGAGTATACCATCCTTTTTCATAATCATCAGTACAAAAGCTATCAATTAAATATTGCATTTTATCACATGCTTTTTCGGTATTACCTTTAAAGTGGAGTTGTTCCGCTTCTCGTTCAAGAACAAGTTTTTCATATATAATTGGTTTCTCATCCATAGTAGTAATTTTATTCATTTCCTCTTTATAAAATTCTTTCCATCCTTCATCCCTTCTTAAAGACTGGTTCATTAAGCTATTTAATACCTTAACGGGATCTTCACCTTTTTCAACTTCATCTTCTGCCATTTTAGCAATTTCCAATCCTAGTTCAATTTGTTTACGTGTTTGTGAAGAGAAATATTTATTCGATTTAGAACTACGAATGAATTTTACTAAATCTGGACCAATTAAAAGTATAACGCTGTAATCTTTCTCGCCACGTACACTTCGACCCAAACCTTGTTCAACTTTCTGTGCGATTTTTATGTTAATTATATCACTTGTTGGTCTACAGATTTCTTCATATTTATCATCTAATGAATTAAAAAAGGGTTTAGAATCTATTATTAAGATTCTGCAAGCCTCATCGGGTAAATCAATACCATCATACCTATTTACAAAAACAACTGTTTTTTCATATGAGCGTTGTTTTAAGCTATTAACGATTTTAAATATTTGTTCAGTCGTTGCAACAATCGCACCTAAGCTTGCATATAGTTTGCTTTTTTGAAAGCTTGAAATCAATGCAGCTGTCCCGAAATTTCTTTTTGAAGGTTTTGCTAATAAATTTATTACAGACTCTCTATCTAATTCTTCATCAATAAGTGAGGGGATTAACAACATTTTTTCACCAGACCATTTTTGAATTAAATTAGTTAAGGGCTTTTTTACAGACTCTAGAGTAAATCCTAACCCTTTAATAAAAAAGGAATCATCTTGAGTAGTCGCTGACATTAATACTCTTTGTGATGCTCGTTGAAACGATCCAAAATTATGAATAGGCATATAATATGGACTTATTTCAATTGAAGTTCCAGTTATGTAAACTTGGCAATTTTCAATATCATTTTTTATAATTGGCCATACGAATAGTAATTCAGGATCATCTTTATGAGTGGACATTAATTCTAGTACTTCAGATTTTTTATCAAGCCAACTCCAATATGGTATTGGCAATAAAGTTTCATAATCACCTTGTTCGATCTCTAAAAAGCTTCCTTCGCCTTGATTTCTTATATCTTCTGAAAAAAGTGATTTTAGTTCGTCGTATAATGTGTTTGAACTTGAGATTTGGATTGTAAATGATTGTTTTAGAGAATCAATGCATGCGTGTGAATCATCTAATATTATATTTTTAACTTCAATTGAATTATTATTTAATCCAAATATTGTTTTACCATTAAATACTTTTTGAACATGTGTAATTAGGATTTTCTTGCTTTCTAAAAAATCATTGGGTAGGCCTCCATCGTCAATAATACAAAATGGTATTCCAAATTTTTTTGCCTCCAAACAGGATTGTTCAGTAAGGTATTTGTTAGGACAGACATATAAACAAGGGCCATCGTTCATGTTTAATTTAGACTGTAATATCAATAGGCCAATTAAGGTTTTACCTTCGCCAGTATGTAATTTTATGATTAAATCTTTATCGTTAATATGATTATTAAACCACTCATCAAGTATAAACTCCTGTGCAGGACGAAGTGGACCAGCAATACTTCGTCTGTCAAGAGATCCATAAATTTCTTTAGGATTTATTTTTTTTGGTATTTCAGGGATACCTAATTTTTTTCTAAAATCTACCATGATAATTAAGGTTAAGGATTGGTCTAATTTAAGTATTGTTAACAATTTATTTTATAAATTGTAATAATCTCTACGAATAGTATTTATGGATTTCCAAGACAACAACCTTTCCGCATTCCTCTCAGGGAAGTCAGAGCAAACGCTGATGCTTTTCAATCATTTTATCAGCGAGTACCAAAATATAGCACTCATAACCCTGCATCCCGCAAAAACCATGATTGGCATAGCAAATGAGCATCGCCGTATTGCCTGGCTAACACAACTGGGTAAGAATTTTGTGCACATAGTGTTCCCTTTTAAACAGGAATACCCGGATAATTTATGTTTCCAGAAGATAGCACAAGTGCCCGGTGATGCTAACCAGTTTAATCACCATTTCAGGATGTATAATACAGAAGATGTGAATGAGGAAGTGCTGGGGTTTATGCGGATGGCGTACCTGGATGAAAAGTAAAAGATAGGTCATGCTGAACTTGTTTCAGCACCTCATTTGCTAAGTCTAAATCTTGCAGGTTCGCTTGTTCTGTGGGTTGACGAAACCAGTTCGGCATGACGGCTGGGGGGCTTATGCTTCCTCCTTAAAAAATACCTTATAATAATTCATGTGCTTATCGTCATCAAAACCCTTTTCAATCAGCTCTTTATCACCATGTATATAAATGTGGAAGTTCTTATCCAGCTTTAACACGCTCTTGTAATCGCGGGCCTGTTTTTTAACGGCGTTGCCCGAGATCTCAAAGGTATTGGCAATTGGCGAATCAAATTCCTGCTCGTACTGGCTCTTAAATGTTTTGAATGATTCAATGGCCTTTTCATTACCGATCACCTCATTGCTAAACTCATCCATATCAAAGGTTTCCTTCTCCTTAAAATATTTCATGGAACGGTTCAGCAGGTCGATTTTATCGGCCTTGCTCATTTCAAACTCATCGTCGAGCTTTTGGGTTACGAAATTTTTGTATACACCCAGCGTATTGCTGGTTTGGTTAAAGCTGTCGTTACGGATCTTTAGCTGCAGAAATTCATCCTTCCAGTAAACGGCGGCATCCTGTCCGCTGTTGTTTTTATCTATCACAACCACTTTGTAGCCGTTTTCTTTTTCGATGTTGAAGATAAGTACACCCTTATCCAGTTTATTAATATTGATGGCGTTATCCTCGTAATCAACACCAAAACCACCATCCTCCGGGTAAACTTTCAGGTAAGTTTCCTTATTCTCCGATTTAAAAATGCCGATTGTATCCAACGGATTACCCTCAATTTGCACTTTGTTAAAGTAAACCACGTACAATTCACCCGGTTTAATGTTGGGGTGATTGGATACTTTATACAGGTGCTTGGCTATTTGCTCTGAGGCTTCGTGAAACTTGCTTTTGTCATCAAAAACCTGCGTGGCAAAGTGGTGAAGCTCGTTCAGATTCAGGTCGCCGCTGGTGTGCATGAGGTGATAAACCTCGTTCGCTTTTTCAAACGGCTTTAAAAAATATTGCATCAGCAGGTTGGGGATCATCTCATCCTTTAGCTCAAGCGGCTTGGCCGACAACGAGTAAAATTCATTTTGCGCCTGGTTGCCAATGTGGTGAACCGAAATAGTATCGAGCGAAGCTTCAAAAAAAGTTACCATAATTACCGGCGAATTTAGAGTTTTTTGGCAGATGACAGGCGATATTATACTTACAAAAAAATGGCAGGAAGATTGACCTTAAATAACGACTTTTGCAGCACGTTCTTAGTTCATGGTTGATAGTTCATAGCCATCATCCAAACCAATGACCAATGACAGCGAAGCGAAATGACAAATGACTAACAAAGAAGAGACAATAGTTGCCCTTGCCACTCCATCCGGTACTGGCGCCATTGGTGTTATACGCCTTTCGGGGCCGGATGCCATTAGTATTGCCCAAAGTGTTTTTAAGGGTAAGGACTTAACCAAACAGGAATCACATACTATCCATTTCGGCAATGTTGTTGATGGCGATATGATTTTGGATGAGGTATTGATGTCACTATTTGTTGCACCACGCTCTTATACCCGCGAAAATGTGGTGGAAATTTCCTGTCATGGTTCGGCGTATATTATTGAGGCGATCATTAAACTGCTGATAAAAAAAGGAGCCAGGGGCGCTAAACCGGGCGAATTTACCTTACGTGCCTTCCTTAACGGCCAAATGGACCTTTCGCAAGCCGAAGCTGTTGCTGATTTGATCGCTTCCAACTCCAAAGCATCTCAGCAGGTAGCTTTACAGCAACTAAGGGGAGGATTCAGTAACCAGTTACAAACCCTGCGCGAGCAACTGGTACAATTCGCATCACTGATAGAGCTGGAACTTGATTTCTCGGAAGAGGATGTAGAGTTTGCCAACCGCGATCAGCTTAAAAAGTTGACACATGATATTACCCGCATCATAGGTTCGCTTATACAATCATTTGAATTGGGTAATGCCATTAAGCTTGGCGTAAACACCGTTATAGCAGGCAGGCCAAATGCAGGAAAATCAACCTTATTAAATGCCTTGCTAAACGAAGAGCGAGCCATTGTAAGCCATATACCGGGTACTACACGCGATACGATTGAGGAAGTGCTGAATATCTGTGGTATTAATTTCAGGCTGATAGATACCGCCGGAATACGGGAAGCGACAGATGCTATTGAGCAGATAGGCGTACAGCGTACTATGGAAAAGATCAGTCAATCTGCCTTACTGATCTATGTTTATGATGCGGAGCAGATCACCGTTGAAGAACTTAACCAGGACATTGCAAACCTGCAAAAACCAGGTATCTCCATGCTGATAGTGGCTAATAAGATAGATCTTTTATCAGATGCAGAGTTGACCGCTTTACCACATAACGAAGATTCGGTGATGATATCTGCTAAAGAAAAAGTTAATATTGATGATCTTAAAAATAAGATCTACAACGCTGCTATAAAGTATGAATTAACAGGTAACGAAACATTAGTAACCAATATCCGCCATCTTGAAGCACTCCAAAAAACTGAAGAATCGCTCATCAAAGTACTCAGCGGAATTGACAGCGATATCACCTCCGATTTTTTAGCAACGGACATTAAACAAGCTCTCCACTACCTCGGCGAGATTACCGGAGCAGTTACTACGGATGACTTATTGGAGAATATTTTTAGTAAATTCTGTATCGGAAAGTAACTTATCTTTTATATTGTTATACAGCGTTTGTTTTGTATTAATAATGAATACTTTATGTAATTTTTATTTTTATAATGTATTATAAGTATTTGTTACTTTTGTTATTAATTTGTTACTTTTGTATAAATAGTAACAAATAGTAACATGAGTGTAGAAATTCGCGAACGAGATTTAGAGAAAGGTAAGGTTAGCCTGTACCTCGATATTTATACCGATGGAAAAAGAACTTATCAGTTCTTGAAATTGTATCCGCTTAAGTCACCCAAGACTACAAAAGACAGAGCCGAACGAAATGAAATTTATCGTAAGGCAGATGCAATGCGCGTTAAAGTTGAAAGCGATTTATTAAATCAAAACGAAATTGATAGAGGCCTACGAAAAAGTCAACTATTGTTTTTGGATTACTTTAAGGCCTTGACTGAACAGCGGAAAAGAAGTAAAGGTAATTACGGCGGCTGGGATAGTACCTATAAAATTCTTACGCAATATTATAAAGGTAAGAAAATTAAATTGGCCGATTTGACAGACGAAAGCTTAATTGCAATTAAGAGTTACATATCAAACGAGTACAAGACAAAATCAAATATACGTCTGTCCACAAATGCGACGGTATCCTATTTCAATAAAGTTAAAGCTTGTTTGAATCAGGCTTTTGACGAGAAACTTATTGCAGACAAAATTGGTTCAAGAGTAAAGGGTATTAAGGGTGAAGAAACAAGACGAGAGTATTTAATAGAAGAAGAAATACTTGCTATTGAAAAAGCGGAATGTGAGATGCCTCTTTTGAAAGATGCTTTTTTATTTAGTGTTTATACTGGACTTAGATGGTCTGATATCGAAAGTCTCTTGTGGAAGCACATTCAGTTTACCGCCGATAGGGGGTACAGTCTAAATTTTAGGCAACAGAAAACACAAGGTATTGAATACCTCCCAATAGCTAACAAAGCCATGGAATTTGCTGGTGAACGCCAAGGAGATGATGAACGTGTTTTTAAAGGACTGCATTATAGTGCATGGAATAATTTAAAGCTTCGAGAATGGATGATTGAAGACGGCATAAAAAGGAAAATAACTTTTCATTGTGCCAGGCATACCCACGCTACTTTACTCATGACTAAAAATGTAGATATTTATACCGTAAGTAAAATGTTGGGGCATAGACATCTAAAAACTACGCAGATTTACGCAAATGTGGTCGATCAGAAGAAGCTTAATGCAGTAAAGATATTCGATGATTTAAATAAAATTAGTAAATGATAATCGGGCGAATATTTTCCAAAAAGGACAGGACTTTTTATAAAGTTGATATAGAAAAGTATAAGTTTAACGGCGACTATATCTTTGTCTATGAAGTTGATCAACGCAAAGAGTCTAATTCGATACGAAGAACAACGAGTACTAAATATACAACTGAATATTTAGCAGGATTGAAGGCAGAGCCCATTAATTCTGATAACATATTGGAAGGAACTATCGTGGAAGGCGGGGATGATAACATATTCAACAGTTTAGATATTTCTTTAGTTAGAAGTTTTTTTCATCGGTTAGTTGATAAAGTAGGAAAATCAGGCAAGCCATTCATAACTAAATATGAACTCGACCTATTTTTAGATCGTGCTTTTTTAGGAAATAAAACAATTCCGCCTATTCAAATGAATACGATTCATGGTGACGCATACGCTGTAAGAAGCTTGTTTTACATATTTTATCGAATGTGCAAAGACAATGGCTTTGAACTTGACAAGAAGGCCCGACAAGTGAAATATGAGAATTTATTGAAGGACAATTTCACTAACTATGGCAATGAAAGTGACGTTTCAAATAATTTTTATTTTAAACCTAAGGCCAAAGGTAACATTTGGGGCTTGGAGCCTAACTCTAAGTTCTCTGAGATTTAGTTGTCTTTTTATTGTCACTTGTTAAGTAAATTAAGTTTTTAGCAAGTCTTAATTTTATTAAAATTACTCCTGTCTACCTTTGTGTTATAAAACGAAGGAGAAAGGTGCATTTTATTTTGCGAGACGTCGCCAAATTAAAAGTGTAAATAGTTGGCCGCCTAACCAACTTTTAGGCTACTCGTAGGCAGGGTGGCATCTTCAACCTCTTCGATAAAAACGCACAACATGTGTATAGCAGTTGTGTAATTCATTAATTATTAAAAAAAAGAATTTTATGAAAGAGTTTCTTTCAACGGACGAGGTATGTAAATATCTCAACGTTTCAAAAGCGTATGTCTATAAATTATCGTTTCTAAACGAATTGCCCAAATATTGTCCAACTGGAAAAAAAATCTGGTTTAAGTTAGAGGACATACAGGAGTTCATAAAGAGAGGTCGAATTGCATCCCAGGCAGAGTTGAATGCTGAGGTTGAATTAGAAAGCTATAAAATAAGGAGGGGATTAAAATGAAAATTAACGTTTATCAATTTTCAGCAACGCAGTTGCTTGATTCCATACATGGCGCATATAAATACCGATTGGAATACTTTAATGCCACTGACGATTTTACTGATTTCGAAGTTGACATGGGATTGATGCTTGGTGTCAAAACTTTAGTGTTAAAACTTGATCTGGGAGATTATGTAGGTATTATTTACGATGAAGAAGAGGGTGAGTTAGAACAGCAACCAATCAAATACTTCATCAATTTCAATAATCGAGAACTATTTGGCATGAGCTTACTCGGTAAATATGCCGTCCTGATAGAATTTAATTCGTGTTGGGTTCGTCTGTACCATATTGATAATGGTTGTTTCGATAATTTGGATTACCTACAATTTGGATTTGAAAACAAGGAAGATAGCGAAATCAGAGACTCTATTTTGACAACGGTTTGTGGTTTCAATATAAAACTTGCAACGGATATCGCCTTGTATAAAAGTGCATATGACCTTAAAGATCAAGTATCACCGATTTATTACTAATTAAATGGATCGCCTGGGAGTAGTTACTTACTCTCTATAATAAGTAAATAATGTTAAAAATTAGATAACACATCATGATAGATACTATTAAAATAAAAAAATACATTTCCCAAGACCAAAGAAATGCACTGTTGCATGCCTTCGCGAAAAAAACCCAAGAAGGTAAACTAATTTATTATCCAAGTGAAAATAAAGCCATAATTAATCGCTATAAAAACCTTACATTAAATTTAGGTGAAAATAATTTGACGATAAGCGGAAGCTTAACTAAAATGCATTACGGAAATAATCTCAAACAGTTGACCTTCAATCAAGTCCGAGATTTATTCAAATCTCTTGAAGCTGTGTTATCAATATCACTGGATGATGCAATGATTAAAAGAATTGATGTCGCCTGCAACATACCTCTGAATACTAAGGCAAGTTCTTACTTATCCACTTTGGCTACTCCTAAAGGCTACAAATTATGCCATTATGAGAATGAAACTAAATATTTTGAAAATGGAAATAACACTTATTGCGTTTATGACAAAGGTCGAGAACTCAAGGCTAAAACTGGCCAAAATTTAGGTGAAAAAAATTTATTGAGATATGAACTCCGTTTTATTAAAAATTTGGCCACGCAATTTTCATGGAAAAATTCTACACTGAGTAATCTTTATGATGCTGAAAACTATATAAAGATGATTGCGTGCTTTTGGTCTTCCTTTTGCAAAATCCCTTTCGGCCAAAATTACAGTGATTTGCCATTCGACTTAACTTCAGTTAAAAACTTAAAGAAAAAACTAATGGTTGATGGCATAAAGTATAACGGCGGAACTAACAAATTGCTTTCAGAAATCAAATCGGTTCAAGTTAAAAGAGAAACTCGTTATTGGATAAGAAAAATGATTGATTCTCTACCAGTAACAGGGGCTAACAACAAAGATTTAATAAATGAACTTGGAACAAAAATTTCTGCCGTCTGTCAAAAGGAGGTTTACGCAGCTATTCATTATTCGTATGATAGCCCACTCAACTCCGATGACAGTATCGATTATGAGCTTCCTGAAGATGACGATGCCCGTAATTAAATGAGTATCGATAGAAGCCCTGTAGGCACCAAAATCAGCTATTAAATATTACATATATTAAAGCGGTTTTGGTGTCTCCGGGTAACTATTTATGTCACTGCGTAACAAACTTCAATATATAGTATATGCACAATCCCCGCTATATCTATGCAACATTTAATAATGCCTATATTTTTATTAATTGCGCTGGCATAACATCGATTTATCCCCACGGCAACGGTTGTGTAATTAAACTGTTGGACGGTAGCGACATAAAGGTAAAAGAAACCCAAACCATCATTATTCACCGAATTTTTGGTGTGTCACCACCAAAGCAATCTAACATAGGTAATTAGCATGTGTTCCTTTTAATTAATATTAAAAGGAATACAGGAAAAGTTCACTTGTAGTATCCCCGATTTCTCCCGGTCAACCCTATGTTTTATTTTTATACTAACACTTAAAATACTACATAAATGAAGATAAAATACAATCGGGTCTCTACTATCCAGCAAACGGGCGACAGGTTTACCGACGATAAAGAATTTTATGATTTGACCTTACTTGATAAGGTCTCCGGCAGCACAGCTTTTAACAAACGTCCTAAAGCCGCAGAACTGATTAAACTTATTGAAGGGGGTAGTGTGTCGGAAGTGGTAATTGAGGAGTTCTCAAGGCTTGGTAGGAATACGGGCGATGTAATCTCAACATTAGAGTGGATGGATAGCCTGGCTATTAATGTAATCGTCAGAAATATTGGTTTACAGTCTCGCCCGAATGGTCAAAAAAATCCTATCTGGAAAATGATATCTTCTGTTATGTCAAGCCTTTACGAAATGGAGCTGGAAAATATAAAAGAAAGAACTACGGTTGGCAGATTGGTTTATGTTCAGAATGGTGGCAAGCTTGGCAGACCTAAAAGAAGTAATGAAACCGAAAAGGAGTTTTTGGACAAAGAAAAATCCAAACAAATAGTCAAAGCATTGAAAAAAGGGTTAACTATTCGAGAAGTAAGTAAAGTTTGCCAAGCATCAACCAAAACGGTTATGAAAGTGAAACGGGTTGTTATATAATTAAACCCCTATTTTTTTTCTATTTTAAAAAACTCACCGCCGAAATAAAGAATTTTATTTATCACAAAATCTCCCTCATTGTCAACTTTAATATGCTTATCGCCTCGTAAAGTTGTGTAGATAAAGTCAAGGTCATTGAATAAAGTTGTTGTTAAATCGATAGATTTTTCTTCAAAAATATTTCTATTCTTGATACGATAGCCTAATTCTTCAAGCTTTTCGTCGGTCATATTACCAGCAACATAATCGTTTTCGATTTTAATCAATTCAGGAGTTACAACCTCACTTTCCAAAACCTCACCGTTAGGTAGTGCCCTATTGACTCTACGGATCAAGTAACCCTCTTTAAAGTCAGATATTTCTTCATTGTCTTTGGTCCTTACGATCCAACGCCCATCCATACCACCAACTGAATCGAACGATCCGCTTACAAAATAATTTATACCTGTTATCCGAAATGGGCCACAGAAATAACCATCTTTAAAGTTAGCCGTTACAGTAGTGTTGTTGTTCAAGACGTATGGAGATGTTATTAAACGCCCCAAAAAATAATGTTTGTCTCTATATGATATTTTATTGCTATAAGTCCAAAGTCCGTTTGGCACACCGTCCTTGTAGGATGAAGTCAAGCTTACTTCACCAGTGGCATTAATTGAGAAGTTCTCGTTTATATACCTTAGGTAATCAACGTATTTATTCGAATAATGCCAGACCCCATTTTTAAAGCCGTCTTTGAAACCTCCCGTTATTTTTTTAATTAAACTTCCGCCGATATTATTTTTCAGGTTAAGTGAATAATTAAATGGGCCATGTTTAATCCGTTCTAATGTGGTTTTATCTTCATAATAACCATAAATGCCATGTCCTGCATCTTCAAAACCGAAACCGACTTTAAATGGGCCGTTATAGATTTTTAGGCTCTGCGCTCTTAAAGATGATGAAACGAATAAAAGAAATACGAGAAGTAAAGTAGAGTGTGTTTTAAGGTTCATGTCTGAATGATTATTAGCTGATAAATTAAATTGCTAATATAATAAAATAGGGATTTTAATCCCTATACGGGGCGCTTTATTATTCAATCATTTGTGTTATGACTAAGGGCATATCACATAGGCGCAATGAAAAGGCTATAATGACCTTAGCGGCTAACATTAAAAAATATCGCCTTGAACGTAACTTGACCATTCAAGAGTTAGCGAATCTACTGGACGTGGACTATTCTCAAATAGGCAGGATGGAACGTGGAGTAGTAAACCCTAATATCTCTATAATTTGCGATATTGCTGAAGTATTGCATATTCCAGCTCATATTTTATTACAAGATTAATTTTCAAGTGTTCTGTTTAGTTTGTTTATAATCTGTTGTTTATATTCGTATAAACATTGTGATGCATTTACGCAATATTGAGCACATTGGTGATGTAAAGACGTTTACCAAACTTCTTTTTTTAGAAGGTACTAATGTCCATCCTGACGAAGATTTTAAAAACTATATAAACATATATACTGGAGAAGCATCGTATTCAATTGCTGATGCAGAGATAAGAAATGACTTGATGCAACAAAGTTTTAAGGTCTGTGCCTTCTTTGGAAAAGATATTTATGACTTGATGCAAGAAATCTACCTTATAGAAACAGGGCTTGATCAATACATCCCTTTACCCTGATATCTGGCATAGCTCTTGTGAGATTGTTCTTATGGCCGATGTTCACTCTAAAGAAGTTCGTAGTTATAATATGTCCCGGATAAAGGGTAAAAACACGAAGCCTGAACTTGTAGTAAGGAAATATTTATTTGGGCAAGGGTTTAGATATAGACTTCATGATAAGCGGTTTCCTGGTAAGCCTGATATTATATTTCCTAAATATAAAACGGTAATATTCGTACATGGTTGTTTCTGGCATGGTCATAAGAATTGTAAATATTTTGTACTCCCCAAATCAAATAGTGATTGGTGGGCATTAAAAATCGAACGCAATATTTCAAATGATTTGATTGCGGTAAGAAAATTGAAAGGGGCCGGGTGGAATATTATTGTGGTATGGGAGTGTGAGTTGAAATCCACATTTAAAGAAGAAACTTTAAAAAAAATATCGCAAGAAATAAGAGGTTCAGAGAAAAATAATTTTTTTTGTTAAATTGCAGATTTTTCTCCTCAAATTTACGCGTGAACTTTATAGACCTTTTCGCAGGCGCGGGTGGATTATCAGATGGTTTTGTTAGGGCTGGATTTCAGTCTATTGCCCACGTAGAGATGGACACTGCTGCCTGTAATACTTTAAAAACAAGAACTGCTTATCATTGCCTGAAAGGCAGCGACAAGTTAGATGTTTATAATTCTTATCTTAAAGGCGAAATTGGCAGAGAAGATTTATATGCTAATATCCCTGCTGAAATCCTTAATTCAGTTATTAATCTTGCCGTTGGCCCTGAAAATAATAATCTTATTTATAAAAATATAGATAAGCAACTCCGTGATAATGAAGTAGACCTCATTATAGGCGGTCCTCCTTGTCAAGCTTATTCTCTCGTAGGCCGGGCTCGTTCAGAGCATGGCATGAAAAGAGATCCAAGAAACTTTTTATATGTCCAGTATGCTCAATACTTGGAAAGATATCAGCCTAAACTTTTTGTTTTTGAAAATGTATTGGGACTTAAATCCGCTGGAGATGGAGTATATCTTCGAAACATGGAAAAACTGTTCCTGAAAAAAGGTTACAAAATCCATATATTCTCTGTAAAGGCTGAGAACTTCGGGGTGTTACAAATGAGACGTAGGCTATTGATTATTGGCTGGAAACAAGATTTTATACCTAATCTTCCAGACTTAGATAATTACAAGAGTGTTATTTCTGGAACTGTCGGCAACGTTTTTTGGGATTTGCCTACTATAATAGCTGGTGGGGGGGTTAACAAATACACACATTATTCTAAACCAGCTAATGATTATCTGCAAAACTCGCATTTGAGAAACGGTTCTGATATACTTACTCAGCACATCGCAAGGCCTCAAACAGACCAAGATAAACAGATTTATAGATTTGCAGTTAGGAAATGGGACGAAAATCAAGAGCGGTTGAATTACAATGATCTTGCGGAAGAATTAAAAACGCATAGAAACCGTGATTCGTTTACGGATAGATTTAAAGTTGTGGCTAATAATTTAGCGGCCTCACACACAGTTGTTGCTCATATAGCAAAGGATGGTCATTATTACATCCATCCTGATATAAATCAAAATAGGTCGATTTCCGTACGAGAAGCGGCACGTTTACAATCTTTTGCGGACGATTTTTATTTTGAAGGAGTTAAAGAAACTGCCAATAGGACAGCTGCCTTTAAACAAATCGGCAACGCTGTGCCTCCATTGATGAGTTATGAAATAGCCACCATGTTAAATAACGTGTTATGTCCAAAGAAATAACGAAGCTAGATAAGGAAATACCGGTAAGGTTTAAACCGAGGGCAAGACTTTTATTGCAACTGGGAGATCAACTTATTAAAAACGAAAGTATTGCGTTAGTCGAGCTTGTAAAAAACTCTTATGACGCAGACGCCAATAAAGTGGATATTTACATGGAGCATGTAGACAACGCTGGAGAAGGCATTATAATCATTGAAGACGACGGCTATGGCATGGATGCTGAAACTGTTGAAAATGTTTGGATGGAACCAGGAAGTGACTTCAAATCTGAAAAATTTAGGAACAGAGAACTAAGTCCTAAATATAAAAGATTACCTATAGGTGAAAAAGGTATAGGTCGCTTCGGAGTTCATAAATTGGGTAATCAGATAGAACTGATAACTAAGAAATCGGGTGCTAAGGAGGTGTTTGTAAAAATCGACTGGACAATTTTCAATAACTATCGTTATTTGGATGATGTACCCGTAAAGATCATTGAACGAGAGCAACCTTTATTATTTAAAAATGGAGCGACTGGCACGAGTATAACCATCAGTGATTTAAGAAAGGAATGGACGAGAGGAGTTGCCCGTAATGTTAAAAGAACTATTACGGCATTAGTATCGCCGTTTGAGGCAAATGATTCTTTTAACGCAGAATTCGACATCGCTGATAAACCAGGATGGTTTGAAGGCCTACTTGAATGGGATGACATCAAGGATTACGCATTGTTCAATTTTAAAGTCACCATAGCTGGAAATAAAATTAAAAAGTTTGACTACTTTTTTACTCCATGGGCATCTATGCCAAAGATTTCTGGGAGAGACGCAGATAAGGATAATGTCATCGTTAGTAAATTTTTGGAGTTGGAAGATGATGATGGCAAAAAATTTTCCATGAGTGACTATGAAATTGGAGATGTCATTTTTGAAGGTTATATTTTTGATCGTGATGCATACGTAATGCGGTTGGGTGTCTCTGATAAAACGGGTTTCAAGGGCTATCTTGATAATAATTCTGGAATAAGAGTTTTTCGGGATGGATTAAGAGTCTATGACTACGGTGAACCGGAGAATGATTGGTTGGGACTGGACTTAAGACGTGTTAATCAGCCGACTAAACGTCTAAGCAATAATATAATTTTAGGAGCGATATACCTGAAACGTTCTGACAGTTCAGATCTTATTGAAAAAACAAACCGAGAGGGCTTTGTTGAAAATGGTGCTTATAAAGCTTTCAGAGATTCTATTCTGCATACTCTGAATATAGTTGAGACACTTAGATTCAGCGATAAACAAAAATTGCGCGAGATTTATGGCCCTACTCCTAAATCAGAGCCAGTACTACATGTGTTAGGCGATCTAAAGGAATATGTTGATAAAAATGTTAAAGAGGAAGATGTAAAAAAAGAAATAGTAGCGGGGCTGATAAAAATAGAGGAAGATTATAAGCGAATAAACGAAAATTTATTAAAAGCCGCGGGTGCAGGATTAAGCATGAGTGTTGTTGTTCATGAGGTTGAAAAAATTATACTTGAGGTCGCAAAGGTCTTAAAAGCAGAAAACGCTTCTGAAAGAGCGATAAATCTTGTTAAGCATCTTGAAAAACTGATTGATGGTTATTCCGCAATTATCAGAAAATCAACACAGACAAATGAAGATGTCCGGGAAGTGATCGATCAAGCTTTGACCAATACAGAATATCGGTTATCATCGCATAAAGTAGAAGTTATTAGGGCTTATAAAAATTACAAAGGCACTGTCAAAACAAAAATTGCCCGTGGCTTAGTAATTGGAAGTATCATGAATATAATTGATAATTCAATCTACTGGTTAGAAAAGGCTGGAAGAAAGAAAAAAAAGTTGTACGTTGATATCTCCGAAGAAGAAAAAGGATTTTTAAACATAATAATTGCTGACAATGGAACCGGTTTTTTGCTGCCAACAGAAGAAATTACCGAGCCTTTTGTGTCAGCAAAACCCGGCGGGATAGGATTAGGGCTTCATATTGCCAGTGAGATTATGGCTGCTCAGAAAGGCAAGCTCTCTTTTCCTGAATATGGGGATTTTGAATTACCGGACGAATTTAAAAATGGAGCAGTTATAGCCTTTAGTTTCAAACGATAAAACCTATGCTTTTACCACAAAATGGGAGAATCGCCATTATTGACGATCAACTTCAAGAAGTACAACCTTTATTCAATATTTTTTCCAAACAGCGAATCCCATATAATTATTATTCGGGATTGAGAGTAGCAGATCTGCCTGACAATCCTGATATAAATCCGATTTCAGTATTATTCCTTGATCTTAACATTGTTGAAGCTCAGCATAGCTCAAAAGCAGTTATTAGTACGCTTCATCCTATATTAAGGGCTGTTTGTCCAAGTAAATCGAAGCCGTATTTTTTAGTGGTTTGGAGTAAAAAAATAAATGATTACAGTGTCGAACTTGTTACCCATTTTAATGATAATCGTGATCTAAAAACCAAAAAGCCTGTCAAATTTATTTATCTTAATAAGTCTGATTACTTCAGCTATAATGCGGATGGAACATATTCTTTTGATGAAGAAACATTTCCAGCTTTAATTAATAAAATTACAGAGGAATTTAACGACTTATCGTTATTGCGAAATCTTATTACCTGGGAAAATATTGTACACGCAAAGTCTTGTGAAACGGTTAGCGAATTTTCGTCCTTATTCCCAATTGACGCTGATTGGGACAAAAATTCAAAAGCGGTGGTTTATCAATTAGCTAAATCAATTATCGGCCCTGATGATATTGATAAAAAAGTCACAAAAAATATCGGAGGTGTAAATCAAGAAGTTCCTAAGTTTTCCGACGCTCAGAAAATGGCAAAGGGTTTTACGCAAGTCAATTCTTTCCTATCCGAAAAGATAGAGAATGAAGTTGAAGAATTAAAACTTGGGGATGCTAATGCAATTTTTGACGATACTATCACTGCAAAAAACAGAGCAGGTAGACTTTCCAGTGAGGTTCGAGCTAAAATAAACTCTAAGCTTCATATTTTTACTAAAGTTAATACTACAGACGTTCTTGAACAAGGCAATATTTATATTCATGCATACAGAAAAGACTATATTGCCAAAATTCTTTCTAAGGACAAATACGGAAGTAATGCCAATAAGAAACAGGATATTATAAATTCAAAGCCTAAGTTGATAAAATTGGATTTAACGCCCGTATGCGATTATGCACAGAAAAAAGGCTACGTCAGATTGGTGCATGGTATTTTGATTGATCATCAATTCTATACAGAAATAACAGCGAGTGAACAGTATTACTATAAAACCCCAGTTTTTGAGTGGAATAGCAAAATTGTGTTTATGTTGTTCGATTTTAGATTTATATACACTCTGTCGGAGCAGGAAATTGAAAAGTCTGTTTCTTATCTAAAGTTTAAATTGCGTCGCGAGATATGTACTGACATTCAATCACAGTTAGCAAATCAGGTAAATCGACCAGGAATAAGTAATTTGTAATCATATTAACTAATAAGGTTTGTTGTTAAGATTTTGCATGAGCATTGTTTTCTTCGAGGAATGTATAAATTATCAACGTAAAAGCCAGGAGCAACGTAAAATAAAGTATATTTTGTTACTATTTTGTGACTTAGATGATATAAGTTACTGATAGTCAATATAAAATTACTTTCTGTATCGGGAAATAGGTCAGCGATACATTTTAGCTGCAAGTATCGACGGCTTTCAAGTCTAATTTTTAAATAACTCCAGCTTCGCAAAAAAATCGCCAAACATCAAGCCGGTATCAATATGCTGATATACCCTGATTTTTCTACCATCGGGATTTAATTGATAAATACCAGAGCTGCTAATGGTGGGGCAGGGCTTATTCACATAATCGCTGGATGACGGGTCCGGCTCAAAAGAGGATTGCAGAGCGGTTAATAATACCAGGGGGCTATCGCCCAGGATATATGTTTCGCCAAGGTTAAGCTTATACTTCTGCATTCTCGCCATCAAATTTTCAAGAGTATTGTAAAGGTATTTGCCGATTTCACCGTTGGGCTTAATTTTTAGTACCAGTTCTGAATAAGGCAAAATCGCCTGCCTGTAAACGTTACGGGGCAACTGCCATAAGTTGATCTGGCTGCGGTTGAACACCGCTCTTGCCGCATAAATGTCTATATTCAAGTTATACTCAACCGTAGAGGCATTAGGTGGCGGCAAGGCAAGGTCACTGTATTCCGGACCGCCAATCCATATCAACGTTAGTTTTCCTGCAATTTCCGGCTTAGTCAAAGCTGCTGAAGCAATTTCGGTAAGGCCCGCACCGCATAGTACGTATAGCGGCAATTTGGTATCGGTCCGTAATGCCTCTTTAATAATAAAATCAACAGCATCGCTTTTTACCGGCGTACTGTCGTTTTGCATGCCGGAATTCGAGCCGGCTATCACGGGTATCTTGCCATCCATTTTCATTACCGACAATAATTCACGGGCTTTTTTTGCGGCATTGTCCGCCTGTGTTTTGGACGGATCGAACCCATCGTGAGCGTTCAGGTGTGTACCGATAATCGCTCTTATTTCTACCGAGGGCGACAAAAGTAGATGAGTTAACTGGAAAAGGCCATCCGGGTCACCGCCAAAATCATTGTCAATAATTACACGCATACGTGGTGTTATTGGAGAAGAAGTTTGGCAAAAGGTAAAGAGCGACGACATGAACAATAGGATGAATAAGGCGATACGAAAAGGTTTCATAATTAATGGCTGGCTTATGTTGAAACAAAGCTAAATGAAAATAATAGTAAATACGGAGATGATATTGCGGACACAGCCCGAAGTGAGGTGATGGAAGATATTTTGGTTGATGAGAAACGGGACCTAAAGGGAATGCCGATTATCGGGATGACTATAATCGATGGCAATTTAGCCCTGATGATCAAAGCCAACTGAATAAATTTGTTTTTTATATTCACGGGGAGACATTCCGGTGAATTTTTTAAAGGTCTTTGAAAAATAGGACAAATTTTCAAAACCTGTTTGCAGACTAATTTCTGAATAGCTCATTCGACTCGTCGCCATTAGATATTGTGCCCGTTCAATGCGCTTTT
>Ga0206832_10047_pt1 | contig 29723 bp, 30 predicted proteins | sample Alteio_BWOrgCont_74_FD_152896 | JGI IMG/M metagenome (GOLD analysis project Ga0206832, IMG submission 152896) | Enriched cells from forest soil in Barre Woods Harvard Forest LTER site, Petersham, Massachusetts, United States -... | ecosystem: Environmental > Terrestrial > Soil > Temperate forest >... | reverse complement strand
TCCTGTAAATGGTAGCCCCAGTTTTCCAATATCTGGTCAAGCTGTTCTTTTACGTGCTCCACAATATCGCGGCGCAAAACCAATACTTCGGCCTGGCGCTTAGTGGCAACAAAGGCACGGATGGAACCTTCAACCGTACGGATCAGCGCCTGCATCAGGTTGCGCTCATCAACAAATTTAAAGGCAACGTTTTTAATGCTTTCTTCAGATTGATTTAAAACCGAATAAAGCAACATGGCTTTAAAATAAACATTGGCCTGATCGAAAGTTACGGCCTGGAACTCCAGTTCAACAGAGCGGTTTTGGATGGATATTCGGGAATAAATATTTTCAATGAGCGGTAGTTTGAAATTTAACCCCGGCGATAATATGCGGCGGTACTTGCCGAATACAGTAACTACGGCAATAGTGCCCTGTTTTACAGTCACAAACGAACTGGATAAAATTATCAGTAAAATAAAAATAACAATAAAAAAGCCTATTGCAGGTGTCATGGTGGGTTAAGTTTAATTAAATAAATATAGAACTAATTATTGGTGTGTTATTTGTTTTTATTAAAATGCTTTTTAATAAACAGCATCTCAACCCATGAACTTAAAACGTACTTTCGGCGCTATACTTACCGTACTCGGTATTATAGGGCTAATATATGCCGGTATCAGTATTATACAGCATAATAGCAATTTTACTGCAATGCTTGTGGTAAGTATAATTTCTTTATTGTTCTTTTTCTCAGGGATAAGTTTGGTGCGGAATACGAAGGATGAGGCGTAGGAACCAGGATTTATAGGATTTTTGAGATTTACAGGATATTTTTATTGAGTGGTATCAATAGGTGCCTTTTCAATCATCCCATCATCCCCAATATTCAAACCTGATTCGGGGAAATCGGTTTCTGTTAGCATTTTTACCCGTTTTACAACAGTGTTTAGCGTGTCGGGCTCAAGGCCATTGTAGTGTGTTTGTTTTATGGCGATGATGCGGCCGTTTAAAAATTCGCCTTTTTTATTGATGTATACTTTAAGCAATGGTGCAATGCCACAAATGCCGGCAACACTCACGCATTTGTAAGTGCAAAAATTACCCAGGCTATAAGCTATTAACCTATTTTTATATAGTTCGATAGCGCGGGTTACATGGGGGCCGTTGCCGAATATGAGATCAGCACCGGCATCAATGGCATTGTGGGCAAATGCATAAACGTTGCCGCGGTTTTCACTTACATAGGTTTCGTTAGTCAGCGGTACGTGCTCAAATTGCACGCCCTCGCCGCCACCATGAAAGGATACGATAACCACATCACAATGCTGTTTAAGCTGGCGGATGATCTGCGCCGCACCATTCAAATCAAGCAATGATACGGTTTGACTGTTTGGCGAAAAAGCGCAAAAACCATATTTAACACCATTTACCTCAAAAATAGTTGATGGGTAGGTTTTGAGTCCGGCGTAATGAATGCCGCAGCTGTCGAGCATCTTCACCGTGCTTACACGGCCATTATTGCCGAAATCATCAATATGGTTATTGGCAATGCTTAGTAAATTAAATCCTGCATCCTTTAGCACAAAGCCACAATGCAGGGGCATCCGGAACAGATACGACTTAATCAACTGGTGTAATTTATAATTTACCGGGCCGCCGGTGTCCAGTAGTGTACCTTCCAGATTACCGAAAGTAACATCGTTGCCCTGCAGGTATTTGGCAACGGCTGTAAAGCTTTCTTTAGCACTGTCAGGTGGCAGTGTTTTATCGTCGGGGTAGGAGGTGCCCAGCATAATATCACCCACAGCAGCAATACACAAGGTATCGTGCCTAACCGGTTTAAACGTTGTCTTTTTGGTGATCTTTTTTTGAGGGTGATAAACCGGTTCACGCACGGGCTGTTCCATGCATGCCTGAAAAGCCATTATAGTTAAAGCAAGAACTACTAAACGCAATATTTTCATCAAAAAAAAATCCCTTCATATGAAGGGATTAATTATTTAAGTTTCTAATTGTTATCGCTGGTATTGCTACCGTTGCCGGGATCCGGCAAATTATCCAGTTGACTTTTAAAAGCGCTTAACAAGCGCCCCCCCTTATAAAAGTACCGGCTGTAATAGGCATCATCAAGGCTGCTTATGGCTACACCACGTGATGAGGCGTGAGCAAAGCGGTTGTTACCTAAATATATACCTACGTGTGAAATTCTGTGACTGTGTATTTTAAAGAAAACCAGGTCGCCTTCTTTTAATTCATCCTTACTAACAGGGCTAACCATGCTGAAAATATCGCGTGAGTTTCTCCTGATGTCAAGGTTAAATACCTCGCTGTACAATTCTTTTGTAAATGCCGAGCAATCAATGCCATGTTTGGAGCTTCCGCCAAAACGGTATGGGGTGCCTATCCAATCATAAACAAAATGAAAAAGTTTCATATTTGAGGTTGCAGATAACGCAACTCCCATTATTTGTGACAAATAATCTTTCGCTAAGCTCTCCTGCTCATCTGGTGCTTTATCGGCAGGCTGGGCTACAACTTTTGTTTGAGCCTGTGCTGTTAAAACGCTGAAAAATAGGGCAATACCAAGTGTAATTTTCTTCATTTAATCCTTAGTTTGTTGATATAGGGCCAACAAAATGTTTATTAAATTATACAATGTGTATATCTTCTGCTACAAAACTATCTAAATTAATTAGAATTGCAAATAAAGGGCACTTTTTTTTAAAAAAATATAAAAATTAAATTAGTTAAGTGCTGTATTTGTGTAATTTAATGCTGCTGTATACGGTGTTAAAAATTATAATGTTTCCTTTTGTTCTAAATGCAGAATTAAATTAAGTTATGCGGGCGTATTTAATAGTTTAATTTGGTATTTTGATGATGTTGCCATAGCATAGTAATAAATGTTAAGGCAACAGCTTGTTGCCGTTTCCATAATTAGCAAGTTATAATTAGATTTGCGCTCTAACTGAAAAAATTGATTGTTTAACAAATGAGTTCAATCGAAATAACCAAAGATACTTACCTTAAATGGTACGAGTGGATGTTGTTAATGCGCAGGTTCGAGGAAAAAGCCGGGCAGCTATATGGACAACAAAAAATCAGGGGCTTTTGCCACTTATATATAGGACAGGAAGCTGTACTGGCCGGAGCAATGTCTGTACTTAAACAAGAGGACAGTATGATCACCGCTTATCGTGATCACGCGCATGCTATTGCTAAAGGTGTATCATCAAATGCTATAATGGCCGAACTATATGGTAAAGCTACCGGATGCTCAAAAGGCAAGGGCGGCAGTATGCACATGTTCGACAAGGAAAAGCATTTTTATGGTGGCCACGGTATTGTAGGCGGTCAGATCCCATTGGGAGCAGGTATAGCTTTCGCTGAAAAATTTAAAGGAACCGAGTTTGTTAACGTCGCCTATATGGGTGATGGGGCAGTACGCCAGGGTGCTTTAAACGAAACCTTTAACATGGCTGCTTTATGGCAGTTACCTGTAATCTTTGTTTGCGAAAACAATGGTTACGCTATGGGTACTTCAGTTGCACGTACAACTATCCAAACCGATATTTATAAATTGGGCTTGCCATACGGTATCCCTTCATCAGCTGTTGATGGTATGGATCCTGTAGCGGTACACAACGCGATGGACGAGGCTGTACAACGTGCACGCCGAGGCGAAGGACCTACTTTTCTGGAGATGCGTACTTATCGTTATAAAGGTCACTCTATGTCCGATCCGCAAAAATATCGTACAAAAGAGGAACTGGAAAGCTATAAAGAAAAAGACCCTATTGAAACGGTTAAACAAACCATTGAAAAAGAAGGTTATGCTGATGAAAAATGGTTTGAAGAAATAGCTGCTAAAATAAAGGCTGAGGTTGAAGAATCAGTACAGTTTGCAGAGGAATCGCCATGGCCGGAGCCGGAAGAGCTTTACACCGACGTATATGTGCAGAAAGACTACCCATATATTAAGGATTAATTATATTACACGAAATTTAAAACTTATTCATCATATAATATATGGCTGAAGTTGTAAAAATGCCTAAAATGAGCGACACCATGACCGAAGGTGTTTTAGCTAAATGGCATAAAAAAGTTGGGGATAAAGTAAAGCCTGGTGATGTGCTTGCCGAGATAGAAACAGATAAAGCCACCATGGACTTTGAATCATACCAGGAAGGTACCTTATTATATATAGGTATTAAAGAAGGCGAAGCCGCCCCGGTTGATTCAGTTATTGCTGTAGTTGGCGCCGAAGGCGAAGATTACAAAGCCGCTTTAGCAGGCAGTGCCGACGCTAAACCAGCCGAAGCCGCTCCTGCACCGGTTGAAGATAAAAAACCGGCTGCTACTCCAGCACCTGCTGCTCCAAAAGTTGATCTTTCAAAAATACCGGCAACGGTTATACGCATGCCTGCCCTGAGTGATACCATGACGGAAGGTGTGATAAACAAATGGAACTTTAAAGTAGGTGATAAAGTAAAATCTGATGATTCATTAGCTGATGTAGAAACCGACAAGGCGACTATGGAAGTAGTGGGTTATGAAGATGGTACCTTATTATACATAGGCCCTAAAGAAGGCGAAGCTGCACCGGTTAACGGCATTATTGCCATTGTTGGTAAAGAAGGTACTGATATTACTCCTTTATTGCAGGATACAGGTGCTGCACCTGCTGCAACAACTGAAGCAGCACCAGCCGTTGCTGAAGCTGCGCCAAGCGCACCAGTTGCTGAAGCCGCTCCATCGAGCGCTGATGACAGCCGCGTAAAAGCATCGCCGCTTGCACGTAAAATTGCAAAACACAAAGGCATCAACCTTAACGATCTGAAAGGATCAGCCGAAGGTGGCCGTATTGTTAAAAAGGATATAGAAAGTTATACACCAGCTGCAAAACCTGCATCAGCTCCGGCTGCTGCATCTGCTGAAGCTGCCGCGCCTGCGAAAGCTGCTGCGCCGGTAGTTATACCGCAATATGTTGGCCAGGAGAAATTTACCGAGAAACCTGTTTCGCAAATGCGTAAGGTTATCGCTAAACGTTTATCTGAAAGCTTATTTACCGCGCCGCATTTCTATGTAACCATGTCGATTGATATGGATCAGGCGATTGCTGCACGTACTAAGATAAATGAGGTTGCACCGGTTAAAATATCATTTAATGATTTTGTGCTGAAAGCTTGCGCTGTTGCTTTAAAACAACATCCAAACATCAACTCATCATGGTTAGGCGATAAGATCCGTTATAACGAGCACATCAACATAGGTGTTGCTGTGGCGGTTGAAGATGGCCTGCTGGTACCGGTAGTACGTTTTGCTGATGGAAAATCATTAAGCCAGATATCGGTTGAAGTAAAAGACTTTGCACAACGTGCTAAAGCCAAAAAACTACAGCCTGCTGATTGGGAAGGCTCAACTTTCACTATATCAAACTTAGGTATGTTTGGTGTTGATGAGTTTACCGCGATAATTAACCCGCCTGATGCCTGTATATTGGCAGTAAGCGGTATACAACAAGTTCCGGTTGTAAAAAACGGCGCTGTTGTACCAGGTAACGTAATGAAAGTAACCTTAAGCTGCGATCACCGTGTGGTTGATGGAGCAACAGGTTCAGCATTCTTATTAACATTGAAATCTTTGCTTGAAGAGCCGGTTAGACTTTTAGTATAGAGTCAGGATTTAAGAGTCAGGAATCAACATACGATAGCGATGGGTTTTAAACCCATCGCTATTTTTTTGTTTATGGGTGCGACTAATTGGCGTTCATATTTCCATTGTTTGTGTTCTCACCATAGGTGTTCGGGAGATTCAAAAAAAGGGGTCATGCTGAGGCACTCGAAGCATGTGGGCAAAGGCCTCTACGCTTCCCTTCGAGTGCCTCAGGGTGACCCTACGCTCAATATATGTAATAAATAAATCTTCCGAACACCTATGGTGTCCTCACAAACAATTCACACTAAGCGGTAGCTGTTTGTGGGGACACAAACAGCGGAAAAAATTGTACAATAGAGCGTGGGTGTCACCCTGAGCGATAGTCGAAGGGAAGCGTAGAGGCCTTTGCCCGCATACTTCGACTATCGCTCAGTATGACATCCTTTTAATTCCCCGGACTAATGACTCAAATATTCCTTCCACCATCCCGAGTTATATTCCCTAACCTCGTTAGGCTCACCAGGTTTAGGGATGAATAGCTTTATCTTTTTGTCTTTGCTGAATTGCACCAGTCTTTCAATAGGCTCGTACCAGGCATGAGGTGCCAGGTTAAATGTGCCCCAATGTATAGGCATCATGATCTTTCCTTTTAAGGCGATGTGTGCATTTGAGGCATTATCAGGCCCCATGTGTATATCGGGCCAGTAGGTGCCGTAAGCGCCGATCTCCAGCATAGTTAGATCGAAAGGTCCGTAGGCCTCGCCTATAGCTTCAAAACCCGGGAACCAGCCTGAATCAGCACCGAAAAAGATATTATGATTTGGTCCCTTAATCACAAATGACGACCAGAGCGTTTCATTGCGGTTGATGATACCACGGCCTGAAAAATGCCTTGCGGGCGTAGCCTTAAGTGTTAAATCCTGACCGATCATCTGGCTATCGCCCCAATCCATTTCAGTAATAAAATATTTGCTGATACCCCATTTAGTAAGATATTGCTTAATCCCAACTGAGCAGAAAAGAGGGATATCCTTACCTGCAAAAAATTTAATAGTGCCTTTATCCAAGTGATCGTAATGATCATGTGATAGAATAACCGCATCCAATTGAGGTAGGTCTTCAAGCACTATTGGTGGTTCAAAAAAGCGCTTTGGCCCCATAAATGATAAGAATGAAGCACGCTCGCCCCAAACCGGATCGGTAAGGATGCGTTTGCCATCAATCTCAATCAATAAACTGGAATGGCCCACCCAGGTTACCCTTAAGCCGCTTTCGGGCGGGGTGTTGTAAATAGAAACATCGGTTTTAAACGGCCCCAGCGTTTTAAGCGGAACATTTTCAGCCTTATTGTTAATGTATTCTCTTAATATCGGGATCATTTTGCCGAACCCGGCTTCATCGGTTGGTATAGGATTTTGATATTTGCTCCCCTTTTTAACAGATCCTTTTAAATTCATATGATAGTATAACAGTGCGGTATAGGTTTGGTGTTAATAATAAACCTAAAGGTCGCTTTAAATTACTTTCGGTTTACTTTTTCTTAAAAAATGCGATCGACTGGTCGCAAAAGTCCAGCAGCTCGGCAGGTAATGTGTCTTTAGCATAGGGGTGTGTAGCGCTAAAGGTATGATCACCGCCTTTTATAACAGAAAATTGAGCATGATTGTTGGCTTCGACCAGTTCCTTTGCATGGCTTAAGGGTACAGTAGCATCCTCATCGCCGTGTACAATTAGCCATGGTTGGTTAATCTGGGAGGCTTTTGACAGGATATCCAACCGGCCGGGATTATTCCTCAGATCATCAAGCAAGGTCGATTTTAACGGCATCTCCTGCCCGGTGCGTTTGTTGGGCATGTACATAATACCTTGCAATTTCCATTGTTCTTCAGCTTCTTTGGGCCACAAGTTGCCAAAACCCGAGATGGATGACATGGTAACCAGTTTTTTAATGCGGCTATCTTCGGCGGTTTGTATAATGCTGATACCACCGCCCATGCTGTGTCCTATCAAAAAAACGCCTTTTACCGATGGCATGGATGAACCGTTGCACACAAAATCAATTACATCGTGCAAATCCTCCAGTTCAATTGAAAAGGTATTATCGCCAAAGGCTATCAGGTCTACAAAATCAATCGGCTTATCGGCAGTGGTTCCGTTGTGCGAGAAATTAAATTTCAAATACCGGAAACCATGCTCGGCAAAATAATTTGCCACGAGGTTATGCGTTCCCCAATCTTTAAACCCCTTAAAGCCGTGCGCGAAGATTACCACCGGGGCGTCTTTGTGCCGGGTATCATAAGTTATATCCATCAGCATGCCACGGCCCTTAGCACCGGGAATGTTGTAGTTTTCTTTTTTTATCATTTTAAATGATCATTTGAATAATGTTCAGCCATTTTGTTACAACTGATGTAAACAATCCGGCTATGGACTATCGACCATGAACTATTGACTTACTCTTTGGTATGCCACCACGCCCACGCAATTAGCACCGGCTGAAAAAATAACCGTACCCATGCCCAAACCGGTTTAACCTGCGTAGCCTCAATTTGAGTATGCCCGTAAAGCATATCAATATGTACCGGCAGAAAAGCGATCAACATTAATACTATTCCCAAGGCGGCAAGTTTTCTTGTCGGCCTGAATATCAGCATCAAACCAAAGGTAATTTCAAACAGCCCTGCTAAGGTATTTAAAATTTGTGGGTATGGCAGATAGGATGGTATTATGCTGATATAAAATGCCGGAATGCGAAAATGATTTATTCCTGCGGCTATGTAGCCGATTATTAATAGAATAAGACTTATTTTTTTAGCTTTGCCCATTCTTTAAGGTACGAATAAACGGCCTAAACGGTTTAAAAACCTGTATTTAAAGACAATGGAGCCAATTTATAAACATTCTAAATACCATATATATGCACCTGTTTGACAAAGTGTTGACATTGCATCTTATTAATCCTGTTATTTTTGTCGGGTCAAATTTAAAAAACTGCTTTGAAGTACTTAAAGGTAATAGCTTTTACGCATAAACAGATTGAGCTGAAGGATTTGGGACGATTGGTGATTTGCCAGGAAAATCTGATAGACAAGCTTCAAGAGGTTAAAAAACAGTTTCAGATATCCGAGATCTTTTATCTGGGTACCTGTAACCGGGTTGAATTTGTTTTGGTAACCGACCAGGTTGTTGATATGGCTTACACAGAGCGTTTTTTAAATTCGCTTAATATTGGTGTTTGTCACCATTCTATGGGTACACTTTTACAAGGCGTTACCATTTATGAAGACCAGGACGCGCTTAATCATTTACTCCGCACTTCATGCTCACTTGAAAGTTTGATAGTTGGCGAAAAGGAGATCCTTCCGCAGATACGCAAAGCATATGAGCAATGCAAGGAAGCAGGCCTGACCGGTGATTTTTTACGTATGGTGATGAATTGTGTGGTAAAAGCAGCCAAAGAGGTTTATACAAATACCAACATCTCAAAAAATCCAATTTCGGTAGTATCACTGGCTTACCGCAAGCTTAAGGATTTCAATTTATGCGCAAATGCCCGTATCCTCATCATCGGCGCAGGCGAAACCAACCAGAATATTTCCAAATACCTGCAAAAGCATAAGTTCTCAAACTTTGCCATTTTTAACCGTACTATTTCAAAGGCTGAACAATTAGCGAAAGATCTGAACGGCGAAGCATTTACACTTGATGCTTTAAAAGATTATAAAAAAGGCTTTGATATTATCATCACCTGCACATCAGCAGTTGAGCCTATTATCACCCCTGAAATTTATACTTCACTGCTAAACGGTGAAACGGGCAAGAAAACTATTGTTGACCTTGCTGTCCCTAATGATACCGCACCTGAAGTATTGGAGCAATTCCCTGTTAATTTTATAGAGGTGCATTCATTAAACGAAGTTGCCAAAAGAAATTTACAGGAACGCTACCACGAATTGGTACATGCAGAGGCTATCATCGGTGAAAACATCACAGAGTTTTTAGCCATGTTAAAACAGCGCCGTATAGAATTGGCTATGCGCCAGGTGCCTGAAAAAATAAAAGAGATCCGCAACAACGCTATCAATACTGTATTTTTTGATGAAGTACAGGGAATGGATCAGCAATCGCGCGAGATACTGGAAAAAGTGATCAACTACATGGAGAAAAAATATATCAGCGTACCCATGATCATGGCCAAGGATATATTGATCAACAGCCAGCAATAAAAATTCTTAACCCAATATATAGTAAATAGCGATGAGGTTTAAACTCACCGCTATTTTTGTTTTTAGTGCTTTTTAAATAGATTTATAGCTCCATTAATTTAGCAATTGCATTAACAAAATGTACGAAACTGTAACAGTAGATGAAGCCATAAGCCGCGGTCGACGCATGATAAGTTATCCCGTAATGGTGATCATGTTCGGGATAATAGGTGTGAGTGTTTATTTGAGTATCCAAAATCTGATCCCGGCTTCATACATGATAATTGGCATCATAGCCGGCCTGTTGCTGGCATGGCTGTACTGGAGCTTTATGGTTACCAAATGGAAGGTATGGGCCTTTGAAAATGTGCGTAACGTACATGAACTGCAAAGAAAAGCAATAGAGGCGCAGCTGATATGGAATGAAGGGAGCTTTTGGGGAAAAACAGAGATCTGGAACTCAGCGGATAAGGATAAATGGGCATCGCTGCAGGATAAGTTTAGCCAGAACGACGTGTTTGTTGAAGATCTGTCAGTTCCGCAGGAAACATCGGTCTATTATTCAAAAAGCGCGATACTGGTGCAGTGTATTGTAATGTTGCTATGCCTGGGCCTGGGGATATATTTGTTTATTGTTAAACAATACATTGGCGCCACATTGTTATGTGCATTCGGCGGCTATTTTATTTATACTGAATACAAAAAAGCCATGAATAAGGATGCCCAGATCATATTAAACAACAAAGGCATTGAGACTATTTCAGCGGGTTTTGTGGAGTGGAAGGATATAACTGATGAGGAAGTAGTAACCGTACGCGCAGGTAAATCATCAAACACTTATTTGCAATATAATTATACAGGCGGCAGCGCAAAGGTTAATATTGATGAATTTGATACTAATAAAAAAACGCTTGAAAATTTATTGCATACTTATAGGCTGAGGAGTGAGAAGAAAGTGAATCGGTAATAAATTATAAATTCTTTTTCATGAATACTGATTTTAACCTTGAGTTTTAGAAGATCAAAAGAGGTCGTGCTGAGCGCTAGTCGAAGTATGTGGGCGAAGGCCTCTGCGCTCACCCTTCGACTATCGCTCAGGGTGACCCCACCCTCAATATGGGGAAAGTTGTAGCATAAGATTCAAAATTTGAATTTTACTTTTCAAATTTTTCTCTTTTTCATTAGTCAGCCTATTTTCATATCCTCAATTAATATTATATTCATAGGCGCAAAAGGTTAAATTTGCGGTGCTAAACATGAGCCCATTGGACAGAACTCTTATTATTGGAACACGCGGCAGCGAACTAGCCTTATGGCAGGCTAATTTTATTAAGGATAGCCTCGCTGCTATTAATATTCCGGCTGAATTAAAAATTATTAAAACCCAGGGCGACCGTATACTTAATCTCAGTTTTGATAAGCTGGAAGGTAAGGGCTTTTTTACCAAAGAGTTAGAAGAGGAGTTGTTAGCAGGTAAAATTGACCTCGCGGTACATTCGCATAAGGATTTGCCTACAGAAAATCCTGCGGGATTGATCATAGCGGCAGTATCTGAACGTGAGGACCCATCAGAACTATTACTGATATTAAAGGATTGCGTTGATGTACACCAGAAATTGTCATTAAAATTTGGCGCTGCAGTAGGCACTTCATCCAACAGGCGCAAAGCCCAATTGCTGGCATACCGCCCTGATTTGGAGATACAGGACTTGCGCGGTAATGTGCCAACACGCATTCAAAAATTACGTAACGAAAGTTATGACGCCATTATGCTGGCAAAAGCGGGTGTATCACGTTTGGGTATTGATCTGAGCGAATTTCATGTGGAGGAACTAACCCCGGTTGAACTGATACCTGCCGCGGCACAAGGGGTAATGGCTATACAGATCCGCGAAAGCGACCAGGAATTATTTAATGCTCTGCAGCCTTTAAATCACCCCGATGTGGCGGAGGAATTAGCTGTTGAACGCACGGTGCTAAAGCTTTTCGGTGGGGGATGTCATTTGCCATTAGGGTGTTATTGCCGCAAGGATGATGACGTTTTCCAGGTATTTACCTCAAAGGCTGATGAAGATGATGAGTTTCCGGACAGGTTATTCATGGAATCAAGAACTACTGAAGGATTAGCTGAGAAAGTGGTAGCGAAATTTGCTAAGGATCGTAAGTTGCCGCAAAGCGTGTTCATCTCACGCGATCTTTCGGAGCAAAGCTATTTTAGAAAGGCTATTGAGAAACATGGTATCACTATAGAGGCACATTCATTGATCCGTACCGTGCCAGTGATCACTAAGTTCGATTCATACATATTAAAGCATGTCGACTGGATATTTTTCTCCAGCAAAAACGCGGTAGATTATTTCTTCCAGTTGAATCCACTTTTTCCTAAGGATGTAAAGTTTGGGGTAATGGGTAGTGGATCGGAAGAAATGCTGCGCCGTAAAGGGCATTTTACCGACTATGTAGGTACAGGCAATGACGCTGCGGATGTTGCCAAACAATTTGCATCATTGGCTAACGGTACAACGGTATTGTTCCCTTGTGCTGAGGGCTCAATGCGGAGCATACAACAAGGATTATCAGCCGATACAAAGATCATCGACCTGCCGATTTATGAAACTGTGATGGAAGAAGAAATAGAGGCATCGGGTGCTGATGTGCTGGTATTTACCAGCCCGTCAAACGTCGACGCTTATTTTGCTGAGAATTTGCTCGATCCCTACCAAAAAGTGGTGGCGATAGGCAAATCAACAGGCAAAAAATTTGATGAGATGGGTGTAAAATACATACTGCCTTTTTCACCCGATGAAGTCGGGCTGGCCGAGGCGGTGTTTGGGATATAATTGTTCATTGGTTCATTAGTTCAATGGTTCATTGGTGCCGCTTTTATAACAAAGCGAATATCAATCAACCAAAACAATAAACCAGTGAAATAAAGAAAAACGTTCATGGATCCATCAGTTAAATGGTCAATAACCAGCATGCAACCATATCAAACATGCTAAGACCAATGAACTAATGAACCAGTGAACTAATGAACGAATAAAAATGCTACAAAGACCACGAAGAAACAGGAAAAGTGAGGTAATACGCCAAATGGTGCAGGAAACGCATGTTAGCGCAGCTAATTTAATATTCCCGCTGTTTATTGTTGAGGGCGAAAATCAGAAAAGCGAAGTATCATCCATGCCGGGTATTTACCGGTATTCTATTGATAATTTGCTGCGCGAGGTAGAGAGTTGTTTAAAACTGGGCTTAAATTCTTTCGATCTGTTCCCTAATATTGATGAAGCGCTGAAAGATAAATATGCTACTGAAAGCTATCGCGATGAAAGCTTGTACCTGCGGGCTATACGCGCGGTAAAGAAGAACTTTCCGGAGGCTTGTGTGGTTACTGATGTGGCCATGGATCCTTACAGCAGTGATGGGCATGATGGTATTGTAGAAAACGGCGAAATATTGAATGATGAAACGCTGGAAGTATTAGGCAAAATGGCATTGGCTCACGCGCAAAGCGGTGCGGATATCATTGCCCCATCAGATATGATGGATGGCCGTGTGGGTTATATCAGAAAGGTATTGGATGATAATAAATTCACCAATGTGTCTATCATGTCGTACTCGGCAAAATATGCCAGCGCGTTTTATGGTCCGTTCAGGGATGCGTTGAATTCAGCACCTAAATTTGGTGATAAAAAAACATACCAGATGAACCCGGCTAATCAAAGCGAAGCGTTGATAGAATCACGACTTGATGAGGCTGAAGGTGCCGACTTTTTAATGGTGAAACCGGCATTGCCTTACCTGGATGTGATCAAATTAATAAAGGATAATACTGAACTGCCGGTTGCGGCGTATAATGTAAGCGGCGAATATGCCATGATAAAGGCAGCCATACAAAAAGGCTGGCTGAATGAGCAGCGCGCCATTACCGAGGTGCTTACCAGCATCCGCAGGGCAGGCGCCAGCGCGATATTAACGTATCATGCTAAAGAGGTGTTGGAGAATAAATGGATTTAATGTAAGTCAAAATTCAAAAGTAAAAAGTCAAAAAAAATGGCGGAGCTTTTGAATTTTGAATTTTAATTTTTGACTTAACAAGATGTTTGATTCGATTAAGAAAATATTTTCAGGTGAGGATGATTTGCCGGTAAATACAACCGGGAAACCAAATATCAGCAGGGAAAAATCTGCGGAGTTGTATGCCAAGGCTAAAACCTATTTCCCGGGTGGGGTTAACTCGCCGGTTAGGGCTTTTAAATCGGTATACGGTACGCCGCTTTTTATTGAAAAGGGCGATGGCAGCCACATTTGGGATGCAGATGGCAATGAGTTTATTGATTTCTGCGGCTCATGGGGGCCGCTGATCTTAGGTCATAACAATACCAAAGTTCGCGAAAAAGTGATCGAGGTGATGCAGAACGGCATGTCGTTCGGTGCGCCTACGGCTTTGGAAAATGAACTGGCGGAGCTCATCCTTAAGAATAATAAGTTTGTTGAAAAACTGCGTTTTGTAAGCTCAGGTACCGAAGCCGTTATGTCGGCTATCAGGCTGGCACGTGGTTATACTAAGCGCGATAAAATATTAAAGTTTGAAGGTTGCTATCATGGCCATACCGATGCTTTATTGGTAAAAGCAGGTTCGGGCCTTGTTACTTTTGGCGAGACTTCATCAGCAGGCGTACCCAAAGCATTTGCCGATGAAACCATCGTGGTATCACTGAATGATACGGAGGCGCTGAAGAAAGCCTTTGAAGAATTTAAAGATCAGATAGCGGCGGTAATTATCGAGCCTATCCCCGCAAACAATGGCTTACTGCTGCAAAGCAAAGAGTACTTGCAGTTTTTAAGAGAGATCTGTACCCAAAACGGTACGCTGCTGATATTTGATGAAGTAATATCAGGTTTCAGGATCGGTTTTGAAGGTGCCGCGGGCCTTTACCAGATCAAACCGGATATTCTTACTTATGGTAAAATAATCGGTGGTGGTTTGCCGGTTGGCTGTTATGGTTCATCTGCTGAAATTATGGGCAGTGTATCGCCTGATGGCCCGGTTTATCAGGGTGGTACTTTATCTGGCAACCCGGTAGCCATGGCAGCTGGTATTGCACAGCTAACTGAAGTACTGCGCATGGGTTTCTATCGCGACCTGGCTAATAAAACAGAAGAGTTTACCGCATCTATACAACGTTTTGCATCGGCACGTAATTATAAGTTCAAGGTGTTCACTATCGGCTCTATGTTTTGGTTTGCCTTTACTGATAAGGAAACGATAACCAAAGCCGAAGAAATTGACCCGGCAAGCATGGATAAGTTCAAAGTAATGCACCACGAACTCATCAACAGGGGCGTTTATTTAGGCCCTTCGGGCTACGAAGTTGGCTTTATATCATTGGCCCATACAAAAGTTGATTTGGAACGGGCAAAACGTGCTATATTTGATAGTCTGGATCTTGTATTCAACACAAAATAAATAAGTTATGGTAAAGCAGCGTTCATTAGTTATTTTTTATGCCCTTATCATTTACGCGGTGGCGCAATTAATATGGTGGGCATATTATTTATATAGCTTGCAGCACAATCGCCTGGGTATGATACTGGGCGAGGGCTCGATGTTTGTTACCGTGTTTGTGTTTGGTGCTATCAGCCTGCACAAAACAGTTAACAGGGAAAGTAAATTGCAGGAGCAGAAAAGGAATTTCCTGTTATCAGTAACTCATGAGCTGAAATCGCCCCTGGCGTCCATCAAAATATTACTGCAAACCATCCAGAAAAGAGACCTGACCAAGGCGCAGATCCTTGATTTTATCGATAAATCGTTACTTGATATTGAGCGTTTGGATGATATGGTGGAGAATATGCTGCTGGCATCAAAAATTGATAACCGCTCATATACCTTCCCCAAGGCTAAGTTTAATATGTCGGTTTTGGTGGATAGCATTGTGAACCGCCTGCAGGTTACCAAATGCGATTGTAACCAGCAGGTGATCGACGCGGAGATAGAGCCTAAAATTGAGATCACCGGCGATAAATTCGCGCTTACATCGGTAGTAACCAATTTGGTGGAGAATGCTATAAAATATTCCAGTCCGTGTGAGGTTGTTGCCGTAAAACTGTTTTCAAAGGACGATAAGGTGTTCCTTCAGGTGGCGGATCATGGCATAGGAATAGCTGATGCGGAAAAAGGCCGTATCTTTGATAAATTTTATCGTGTGGGCAGCGAAGACACACGTAACACAAAAGGCACAGGTTTGGGGTTATATATAGTTAAGGAAGTGTTGGATAAACACGAGGCAAGCATAAAGGTTAAAGATAACCGCCCGGCAGGAAGCATTTTTGAAGTAACCTTTGCACTAACCTAAATAGTAAATTATATGCTACACAAAAAAAGAATTTTATTAGCAGAAGACGAAGAGCATCTGTTAGAGGCAATTAAACTTAACCTTGAACTTGAAGGGTATAAAGTATCTACTGCTAAAAATGGCAAAAAGGCATTACAAATATTTAAAGAGGAACGTTTTAACCTGGTGATACTGGATGTTATGATGCCCGAGATAGATGGCTTTGTAGTTGCCGAAACCATAAGGCTTGAAAACACTGAGGTGCCTATCATGTTCCTGACGGCTAAAAACACCAATGAGGATAAAATATCGGGCCTTAAAAAAGGTGCTGATGATTACCTGACCAAACCCTTTAACCTTGAAGAACTGATTTTACGGGTAAACAACCTTGTAAAACGCAGCTTGAAAGGCGATGATCTGAAAGAGTTTAACAGTTATGTAATCGGCGATAAAACCATTCATTTCAACTCGTTTGAACTGGTAAATGCTGATGGATCAATCACTCCTTTAACCAAAAAGGAAACCATGCTGCTGAAACTGCTTATAGAGCGCAGGAATGATGCGGTATCGCGTGAACAAATACTGGAAACTGTATGGAACTATGATGTTTACCCATCAACCCGTACCATTGATAACTTTATACTTACGTTCCGTAAATATTTTGAACCGGATCCTAAAAACCCGGTTTATTTTCACTCCATTCGTGGTGTAGGTTATAAATTTACCGATAATCAGCACTAGGGAGTAAATGTTCACTAATAACGCACGGATAATACTTGTAGGCATTTTTTTAGCCATGCAATTGTTCTTTATTTATCAGCATGTGTATGAGCTGGCTGCGGTAATGGTACTTTTTGTGGTGCTGATTATATGGGGCTATTTTAAAGAGGGTACAGTTATACTGGCTGCCAAAAGTTTTCATAAAAAGGACTATGATAAAGCCGAATCATTGTTACGGCAAATTGCCCAACCCGCATGGTTGAGCAGAAAAAGGCGTGGCTTTTATGAATTTATTTTAGGCGGGGTAAGCCTGCAAAAACAGGATTATGACGCTGCCGAAATGCATTACGAGCTGGCATCGCAATTCCCGCTACGCAGTGCTAACGACCACGTGGCTGCTTTGGTACATGTGGCCAACATCAGCATACGACAACAAAATTTTGATAAAGCACGCGCTTACCTGGAACTTGCCAGTAAGCATGAAGGCAAGATCACCGCTAAAATGAAAGAAGTGATAGCCAAGCTTGAACTGGAACTAAAACAACACTAATTGTAAAGAGCCAGGAATCAAGAATCAGGAATCAAGAAACGAAAAGCATCTTGACTCTTGATTCTTAACTCTTGGCTCTCTTCTAAAAACATGAGAGATTCGTTATTAATTAAAGCAGCATTTTCAGAGGAAACACCACGACCGCCGGTTTGGATGATGCGCCAGGCAGGCAGGTTTATGAAAGAGTATTGGGATATTAAAAACAAATATTCCTTTTTGGAAATGTGCAAAACCCCTGAGCTTGCCGCCGATGTAACCATGTTGCCGGTTGACCTGTTAGGGATTGATGGTGCTATTTTATTTTCAGACATATTAGTTACCGGCGAAGCTATGGGCGGCGACCTGAGCTTTACCCAGGGTGTGGGCCCTAAGTTTGCCAACCCGGTGCGTACACAAGCTGATATTGATGCTTTGGATACCCAGGTGGTACATAAGCTGCAATATGTAGCCGATGCTATTAAAGTAATACAGCAAAGGCTGAACGGCAGCATCCCGCTGATAGGTTTTGCAGGCGCGCCGTTTACCGTAATGAGCTATTTGGTTGAGGGTGGATCATCAAAAGATTTTAAGCTGACCAAATTGATGCTGCATAATGAACCTGAAATGGCACATCAGCTATTATCAAAAATTGCAACCGTTACTGCCGATTACCTGAACCTGCAAATTGCAGCCGGTGTAAATGCTGTGCAGATATTCGACAGCTGGGCACAGGCTTTGGCGTGGGACGATTATAAAGAATTTTCGCACCGCTATATCACTGAGATCATCAGCAAGCTGAACAGGAAAGATATCCCGGTGATCTCTTTCTGTAAAGGCAGCTCGGTTTTCGCGCCATTAATGGCGGAAGCTAAGCCGGATGTGATCTCTATCGACTGGAATGTTGATTTGCTAGATATCAAGAAACGTTTACCTGCCGGCATAGCTGTACAGGGCAACCTTGATCCGCATATTTTGTATGCCGATAAAAAGGTGATAAAAGAAAGGATCTACCGTTTGTTTGATAGGATGAAGGGCGAGAAAGGTTTCATATTTAACCTCGGTCACGGCATTATGCCTGATATACCTTTTGATAATGTGAAGTACGCGGTAGAGATAATAAAAGAATATAGCTACTAACACGAATTTCACGAATTAGAGCGAATTGTCACGGATCGCTTTAATTCGTGAAATTTATGGATATTAATTATTCGTGTAATTCGATCAAATTCGTGAAATAAGTGGTTTATCAATATATACTTGCCATACACATCATTTTTGTAGTCTGCTGGATGGCGGGGCTGTTTTATATTGTGCGCCTGTTTATTTACCATACCGAGGCGCAGGACAAACCCGAAGTTGAACGCAAAGTACTATCCGACCAGTTCGAGATCATGGAGCGCAGACTGTGGAACGTGATCACTATTCCATCCATGTTTATTGTAATTGCGGCGGGCATCACCATGTTGGTATTGGATCCGGGCTGGCTGCAGGATCGTTGGCTGCATGTTAAACTGTTTTTTGTGGGATGTTTGGTTATTTACCATTACATCTGCCAAAATAAGATCAAACAGATGCGCAGGGGCATCTTTAAATGGACATCAACCCAGTTACGCCTTTGGAACGAGCTGGCTACTTTGCTATTATTTGTAATAGTGATGTGCGCCGTTGTAAAGGATAACATCAACTGGCCCTACACTATTATCGGACTGATAATTTTTGTGTTCGTGATGATGGCGGCAGTGAAGATCTATAAGTATTATAGGTTGAAGAAGTAAAATCTATTTCGTTTCAGCCAATAAAAAATAAACCACATCCCCTTCAGCATCTTCCTCACTCACATATTGGTAATTCACATCCTGCTGAAAATTATTTCTCTTTAATACATTGAGAGAGCCTTCATTATCCGGGTGTGTTAAAGCTAGAATTGTTTTTGCCTGCATGGTGTTAAATGCATACGCTATAACTTTTTCAACAGTTTCGTACATGATGCCTTGTCCCTGATATGCCGGGCTTAGTTCATAGCCCAGGTCTACTGTTTCGTTTTCAATCGAAAAGTTCCATAGGCAGACAGTTCCTATCAAGGTATTATCAGTTTTTTGAGCGATGATCCAGTAAGCGCCAATACCATCATTGAGGTTCCCATCTATTTTTTTAACGAATGCTTCACATTCATCAATGGCGATAGATTTTGGTCTTTTCAGGTATCTGTTTACCTTTTCATCCGAACGCAGCTCCTGTAGTTGGATACAATCATTCTTGTCCAGCCTTCTTAATAATAGGCGGTCTGTTTGCAGATCAGGAAAGGGTATAAAATTGGTGTTCATTATATAAAGATAGCGCCGGACGACCAATTTTAAAAATGATTCACTTTCAGCTTAAAAAAAAGTTAACTAAATTCCCGATCTAAATCTACAGAATTTGAAACGCTTAATTTTTACCCTGATCATCTGCACGCTGGCAACAGGTGTATTTGCACAAAACAGCAAAACGGATTCTGTTAAAGCAAAAAAAGCGGCTGGTCGTAAATTGAGTTCTGTTGATGATGCTACGGATATCAATTTTAGTAAAAGCAAGGATACTGTTATTCACGAGCATTCAAAAGCGCCTGGCTTTAGCTGGGGATTAACCTTTGCCAGGTTTGATTTCGGTTTCAGTACGCTGCTTGATAATGGTAGCTTTAAGTTATCGCCGCAAAATGAGTTTTTGCGTTACCGCTCATGGAAAACGAGCAATGTGGGTTTTGATGTGGTGCAATTCAGCTATCGTTTCAATAGTACATTCAGGATGTATTTGTCAGGAGGATTTGACTGGACAAATATCCGGCTGCGCGATAATATTACCATACTGCAAAACCAGCCTGTATTAACTTATCGCCAGGATGATATTGATTATAGTAAGAACCGGTTTTCATCCACCTACCTGCGGATACCGCTAACGTTTGATTTTCGTACAAAAGAAGATTACAATGGTGGTAGTTTCCACTTTGTTTTCGGGCCTGAAGGCGGGGTGCTGCTGGGCGGCAAGGTTAAACAGATCAGCGATGAAAATGGCAAGCAAAAGGCTTTTAATGATTACCACTTCACTAAATATACCTACGGACCGTTTTTGCGGGTAGGTTATGCAGGCTTTGGCATATTCGCCAAGTATTATATGAACAATATGTTTGAGAATAGTCCGGAGCAGGATGGGTTGAAGAACTTCTCGTTCGGGATGTCATTTATATTTTAGTACAATACAGAGCAATTGCGTGCTCCATAGGAGCAAAATATTGGTAGCTAATATCAGGACACAAATTCAACATGCCGTAGGTATATTACTTATGTTGCATACCTACGGCATGCTAATAATGGAGAATCTAATTTTTCTACCGATATTTTGTGCCGATGGCACATTTTAAAAAATCGTTAAGCGTCGCACAAAAGTCACAAAGACATATGGTGATGGTTTCGAAAAATCTTATTTCTCATTTTACGTATCTTTACCGCAATGGCTCCTCCACATTTTTTACAGGCATTATCAATCACAAAAAAATATCCCGGCGAAAGGGTTTCAGGTGTTTTAGATGTTAGCATCACTATAAATCCCGGCAAAATAACGGCTATAATTGGCGAGAGTGGCAGCGGAAAAAGTACGCTAATGCGATTACTTTACGGCCTGCTTGCACCCGATGAAGGCGAAGTGCAATTTAAAGGCGAACGCATTTGGGGGCCGGCTGAAAAGCTGATTCCCGGGCATGATGCCATGAAGATGGTTACCCAGCATACCGACGACCTCAATTTGTTCGCCAAAGTATGGGACAACGTTGCCGTACTTTTACCTAATATAAATGTACAGGCTAAGGAAGAAAAAGTTGCCACAGCACTGAGCCTGCTCAATATGACTAAGCTGGCCAATAGCCGTGTGTTCGACCTGAGCGGCGGTGAAAAGCAGCGGGTGGCACTCGCCAGGGCGATAATAACACGCCCGGAGGTATTGTTATTGGATGAACCGTTTAACCAGGTGGATACTTCTTTCCGCGAGGACCTGCAGCAGGATATACGCCAGATAGTAAAGGAAACCGGCCTTACGGTAATCATGGTGTCGCATGATCCATCCGAAGTGTTATCAATGGCTGATGAGCTTGTGGTGATGAGGGATGGCAAGATATTGGAATCGGGTGCGCCGATAGAGATCTACCAAAATCCTCAAAATTTATATACGGCGAGTCTGTTGGCAAATTGCAATATATTGGATGCAGTTAAAGCCAAAGTATGCGGCATTACGCTTAAAGCTAAAAAGGAAACAGCGGTTATATACCCGGAATGGATAACCTTAAACAGCAATAAATTGCCGGGTTGGAACTTGAAAAGCATCTTGTTTAAGGGCTTTTATGAAGATCTGATTCTCGAAAAAGAAGAGGTAGAACTTCGGGTGCGTAATTATGCGACCCATACTTATAAGGAGGGTGATAAGCTGGGCGTAAAAATAGGGAAGTGGCTGGAGTATTAAGCTAATTTTCCTCTTACTTCTTTCAAAACCATCGTCATGCTTTTTGCATCAGATTGTATCCAGGCATTATAATCCTCAATAGCCTGCAGGCGGTCTGCATTACTGATATAGCCTTCATCCACCATTTGGGTTGATGCTGCGACTTTAGACCAGATGCCAATTTTAGAAAGGAAATTATCTTGTTCTTTTACATATACTTCATTGGCATCATGGATCTCAATCTCATTGAAACCAGCTTCTGCAAAATATTCAGGAAGGTCTTCAGTGATATGGTTATTCATGCCTGCATCGGCACGCCACCTTAAAAAAGTACTATAAAAGCGCAGCATGCTTTCGGGTGGGGCAGGGTGCCATTGTAATTGCTCGTGGTCATAATCCAGCACTGATACTTGTCCGCCTGGTTTTAATAGCTCCTTAAAGCGCTTTAGGGCATCAATGGGGTTGTTTAGCCATTGCAATACGCGGGCAGATACGATCAGGTCGAATTTTGCTTCCGGTTCGAACTGAAAAATATCAGCATAAATCAAATCGAGGTTCTTAATATGCTGATAGGTTTCTTTACCGCTTATGATAAATTTTTCTGTATTGTCGATGCCGGTTACATGTCCGCCAGGGCCGACTCTTTCAGCAATTCCTTTGGAGATAGCGCCGGTACCGCAGCCCACATCTAAAACCCGCATGCCGGGTTTTAGTATAGGCACTAATGTAGCATAATCAACTTCAAGACTTCGGTTATCAAAGATCTTAGTTGTTACTTCTCCGTCTCTTTGAATCTCCTTGTTCATACAAATTGCTCCGGGTGACTAAACTAAATATTCAAAAAGTGTTTGATCCCTGTTGATCTCTATCACATCAAACCTGTGTGCTTCCATGCGTTGTAACAGCGAAGGATAATCTTCAGCATTTTTTAGTTCGATGCCGACAAGGGCAGGGCCATTTTCTTTTGATGTTTTTTTGATGAACTCAAAGCGGGTGATATCATCGCCAGGACCTAAAACATTGTTAACAAAGAGCTTCAGTGCTCCCGGGCGTTGCGGGAAACGTACGATAAAGTAGTGTTTAAGGCCTTCATACAACAGGGATTTTTCCTTGATCTCCTGCATGCGCTCAATATCGTTATTACCACCACTGATGACGCAAACCACTTTTTTGCCTTTGATCTGCTCTTTACACAGATCAAGCACCGCTACTGATAATGCGCCCGCAGGTTCAACTACGATGGCGTCTTCATTGTATAATTTAAGGATGGTGGTACATACTTTACCCTCGGGCACCAGCAGCATATCATCCAATACCTCACGGCAAAGTTCATAAGTAAGTGAGCCAACACGCTTAACTGCCGCGCCATCAACAAAACGATCGATGGTACCTAAGGTCACCGGTCCGTTGTTCTCAAATACGCCAACCATTGATGGCGCGCCTTCCGGTTCAACACCTATTAGTAATATATCCGGATTCTGTTGCCTGAAATAAGTCCCCGCTCCTGATGCCAGTCCGCCGCCGCCAACAGGCATAATTACGGCTTCCACATCGGGCAGGTCGTTCATGATCTCAACGCCAACAGTCCCCTGGCCCTCAATGATACGATAATTATCAAAAGGTGGGATGAAGGTCATGTTATGCGCCTCGGTATAGGCTAAAGCTTCGCGCAGGCAATCATCAAAGGTATCACCGGTTAAAACCAACTCAACATTGCCATTGCCAAACATTTCTGTTTGCTTAACTTTTTGTTTCGGGGTGATCTCCGGCATAAATATTACGCCTTTAGTTCCCAGTTTTTTGCAGGAAAAAGCTACGCCCTGCGCATGATTACCCGCGCTTGCACATACTACGCCACGGCTCAGCTGTTCTTCGTTTAGCTGGCTTATCATATTATAGGCGCCACGCAATTTGTAGGAGCGCACTACCTGCAGATCTTCACGTTTTAAATATATTTCGCACTCGTATTTTTCCGACAGGCCCGCGTTATATTCAAGCGGTGTATTTTTTACTACACCGTTTAAACGTAAAAAGGCCGCGTCAAAATCCAGTTGCGTATTTTTTGCTGTGTCCATCATTAGTCTTTTACCATTTTAAACGCGACTAAACTCAGCAAGTCATCATCATTTATATCCAGCTTATTATCAGCAAGTGTTAAAAAGCGTGAATAAGCACTGTTCAAATCTTCTTTGTCTAAATTATAGCCCAAACGCTCCAGGTGGAACTTTAAGGCATGTCTGCCACTGCGTGCAGTAAGCACAATACTGGCACTTGGGAAACCCACATCCTCGGGGCGAATGATCTCATAGTTCTCACGGTTCTTCAGGAAACCATCCTGGTGAATGCCTGAACTATGTGCGAAGGCATTGTTGCCCACAATAGCTTTATTAGGCTGTACCGGCATACGCATTTGCGTACTTACCATATGGCTCAGCTCATAAAAATTCCTGGCGTTGATGTTAGTATGCAAACCTAAAACCTGGTGGGTTTTCAATACCATTACTACTTCTTCAATAGAGGTGTTTCCGGCACGTTCGCCAATACCGTTGATGGTACCTTCAATCTGGCGGGCTCCGTTTTGCAGGCCAGCTATAGAGTTAGCGGTAGCTAAACCCAGATCATTATGGCAATGTACGGATATGATAGCCTGATCGATGTTTCTTACATTTTCTTTCAGGAAACGGATCTTGCTGCCGTATTGGTCGGGCAGGCAATAGCCGTTAGTATCGGGGATATTTACCACGGTTGCACCTGCAGCAATAACCGCCTCAACCATCTGTGCCAGATAAACCACATCAGCACGACCGGCATCCTCAGCATAAAACTCGATGTCCTCAACAAATTTCTTGGCATATTTTACAGCATCAACGGCACGCTCCAAAATTTCTTCGCGGGTGCTGTTGAATTTATGCTTGATGTGCATATCAGACGAACCGATACCTGTATGGATACGCGGCCTTTTAGCATATTTTAGTGATTCGGCAGCAGCATCGATATCACCTTTGTTGGCCCTGGTTAAAGCGCAAACAACAGGCTCTTTTACAGCCTTTGATATTTCAACCACACTCTGAAAATCACCCGGACTTGAAATATGGAATCCGGCTTCAATAATATCCACGCCCAGTGCTTCCAGCTCGCGGGCAATCTCAATTTTTTCTGGGGTTGTCAGCTGGCAGCCGGGTACCTGCTCACCATCACGCAAGGTGGTGTCAAAAACATAAACGCGGTTGGGATCGTGTAACATGTGTCTTTTAGATTTGAGATGTGAGATGTTAGATGTGAGACTTTTTGGCCTCATATCTTTAACCTCCACACCAGTTATTATTTAATTATTTGTACTTGTCGATTTAAAAATGTGCTGATAATGTCTCATATCTCACATCTAAAATCTCATATCTCTTTTATCGCTATAAACCTTAATCTCTTGTAATCAGCATACCATTGGCCATTTTCGTTGTAGTCGGGCTCAAGTATGTCGGTTATTTCACTTAGTATTTGTATTTTTTCTTCTTTGGGGATGCCTTCCATAAACTGATTGCCGAACATTGTTATCCATTTGGTTACACCCAAATCGCCATCCTGCAAGGCAGTTTTACGGTCGAAATGCGCTGCAAACGTTACCCTGAAGCCTTGTGCTTCTAAGCGGGTTGTATATTCGCCCAGTGAAGGGAAATACCAGATCTTTTTATCAGCCAAAGCATCATAACCATGCTGTCTCAATACTTTTTGCGTAGCCGCGATCATTTTTTGTACGTTGCCCTTTCCACCCATTTCGGCAACAAAGCGACCGCCGGGTTTTAAGGCATCAAACACACATTTAATGGCTGCATCAGGGTTTAAGATCCAATGCAGGGTAGCGTTTGAGAAAACGGCATCAAACTGCTTGTCGAAATGGAAATTAGCGCCATCGGCAACTTCAAAATGCACATCAGGGTATTTTTCCTGCGCTGCCTTTATCATCTCCGGTGAAGCATCAATGCCTGTAGCCACAGCACCGCGTTCCTGTATGCGCTCCGTCAGCTGGCCCGTACCGCATCCCAGATCCAGGATCTGCTCACGGCGTTTAATGTCCAGCAATTCCAGTACATTCTCTCCGTATTCAAATACGAAGGAGTGTTTGTCGTCATAGAGTTCTGCGTTCCATTTCATAATTTGGTCATTAGTCATTGTGTCATTGGTCATTAGTTTGCAGCAGTGCGATCCCGCTTTTAAAACCTTTAACCTTTTGCCCTTCAGCTTTCCACCTTTAGCTTTGCCTTAACTCAAATACTCCAGTACCTTCTGCCCCATGGCTTTGGTACCTAATATTTTGCTTTTATCTGTTTTGCTATCCGCGATATCACCTGTGCGGTAGCCATCTTTCAGTGCTTTATCAATTGCTGAAGTGACTTTTTTAGCTTCTTCTTTTAAGCCGAAACCAATCTCGAGCATTAAAGCTACCGACAACATTGATGCCAGCGGATTAGCTTTATCCTGTCCGGCAATATCATGTGCCGAACCGTGGATAGGCTCAAAGAAACCGGTACCATCACCAATTGATGCCGATGCCAGCATACCCATTGAACCTGCAATCTGCGACGCCTCATCAGTTAAAATATCACCGAAAAGATTGGCGGTTAATACCACATCAAACTTTTTAGGGTTTTTAACCAGCTGCATAGCGGCATTGTCAATAAACATATGCTCAGTTTCAACGTCAGGATAGTTTTTGGCTATTTCCTGAACTACTTCGCGCCACAGGCGTGAGGTTTCAAGCACATTGGCCTTATCTACCGAACATAATCTTTTGCCACGAACACGTGCAGCTTCATATGCTTTTATGGCGATGCGTTCCACTTCGTAACGTGAATAGATCATCAGGTCGGAAGCAGTATTCCTGTCGTCGCTGCGTTTTTTCTCACCGAAATAAACATCACCTGTCAGTTCGCGGAAGAATAAAATATCCGTTCCTTTTAATATCTCCGGTTTAAGGCTCGATGCTTCCAGCAGCTCATCAAATAACATGATGGGGCGCAGGTTGGCATACAGGCCCAACTCCTTACGGATCTTCAATAAACCCTGCTCCGGGCGTACCTTGGCAGATGGGTCATTGTCATATTTAGCATGACCAACCGCCCCAAACAATATGGCATCGCTGGCTTTTGCCTTTGCTAAGGTTTCATCAGGCAGCGGATTGCCGGTTGCTTCAATAGCAACGTGGCCCATCAATGCCTCATCAAACGTAAATTCATGGCCAAAATCTTTGCCAATTTGCTCTAATACGGCTTTTCCCCAGGTTGTTACTTCCGGTCCGATGCCATCACCGGGTATTACTAATATATTTTTAGTCATTTGTCATTTGTCATTTGTCATTTGTCATTATGTCATTGGTTTCCCGGATGACCTTTTAGCTTTTACCTTTCTTCGAACACCTGTATCAATTCTTTTTTACTCAGGATATAATCAATATCATCATAACCATTGGTCATGCAGGCTTTTTTGTAGGGGTTAACCTCAAAGCTTTCTGTTTCGCCGGTGGCTACTATTTTGATGAACTGATCAACCAGGTTAACTTCTACTACCGCGTGCTCATCTTCAAAAACAGCGTCGAAGATCTTTTGTAAAAACTCGTCGCTAACCTGTACAGGTAATAAGCCATTGTTCAGGGCATTGCCCTTGAAGATATCAGCGAAGAAACTGCTTACCACGGCATCGAAGCCATAATCGGCAATGGCCCAGGCAGCATGCTCGCGACTGCTGCCGCAACCGAAATTTTTACCTGCAACAAGTATTTTACCACTGTAATTTGGGTTGTTGAGCACGAAATCCTGTTTAGGGTTATCGTTCTCATCGAAACGCCAATCGCGGAACAGGTTATTGCCAAAGCCCTCGCGGGTAGTGGCCTTTAAAAAACGCGCAGGTATGATCTGGTCCGTATCGATATTCTCGATAGGTAGCGGCACTACGCTGGTTTGTATGTGTTTGAATATTTTAGTACTCATAATTTATGTCATTAGTCATTGAGTCATTGGTCATTGATTTTCTAATCTCTGACCTCCAATCTCTAATCTCTATTCATAATGTTCAACAGTAGGGAAGGGGTCATAAAAATGATGTAATAACCCTTTCCATTCCTGGTATTCCTTTGATCCTCTGAAGCCTTCTGTATGATCGGTTAGTTTTTCCCATTCAACCAATAAAATGAACTGACTTGTATTTTCAATGCATCTTTTTAATTGGTGGGAGATGTAACCTTTCATTTTTGATATGATGTTTTGCGCTTTGGAAAATGCTTTTAAAAACTCATCTTCTTGTCCTGGTATCACATTTAAAACGGCTACTTCAAGTATCATATTATTCTTTTCCTGTTGTCATTGCGAGCGATAGCGTGGCAACCTCGTCGCGTTCGTTATACAAGCGACGAGGCTGCTTCGTCGTTCCTCCTCGCAATGACAATTTGGTTATCTAACTTACCAATTCTGCCTCCTTAAGGAATTCCCTGATATCCGTAACCTTACCCGTTATCGCGCTTGCTGCGGCGGTTAGCGGACTGGCCAGGAATGTACGCGAATTCGGTCCCTGGCGGCCTTCAAAGTTCCTGTTTGAGGTTGATACGCAGTATTTTCCTGCCGGGATCTTATCCTCATTCATACCTAAGCAAGCGCTGCATCCCGGTTCTCTCAGCGGGAAACCGGCTGCATCAAAGATCTTGTCCAACCCTTCGCGGATGGCTTGTTCCTGTACTTGTTTTGATCCCGGAACAACCCAAACCGTAACGTTATCGGCCTTATGTTTTCCTTTTACAAATTCAGCTACCTGGCGCAGGTCCTCAATACGGGAGTTGGTGCAGCTACCGATGAACACATAGTCGATGGGTTTGCCCAGCAACTGCTCATCATCATGCAGGCCCATGTAAGCCAACGCTTTTTTGTACGAGCCTTGTTCCTTCTCTTCGAAAGATAAGGTCTCTGGTACGTGCTGTGTAACGCCAATGCCCATGCCCGGGTTAGTTCCGTAGGTGATCATTGGTTCAATGTCTTCGGCATTAAATTTCAATACTGCATCAAATTCTGCATCTTCGTCAGAGTACAAAGTTTGCCAGTAAGCTACTGCCTTGTCCCACTCTTCGCCTTTAGGGGCAAATTCGCGGCCTTTTACATAGTTAATGGTGGTTTCGTCGGGAGCAATAAGTCCGCAACGGGCACCCATTTCAATGCTCATGTTACAGATGGTCATACGGCCTTCCATACTCAACGAGCGGATAGTATCGCCGGCATATTCAACAGCATAACCTGTGCCTCCTGCGGCAGATGTTTTTGAAATGATATACAGGATGATATCCTTAGCGCCAACGCCTTTTTGCAATTGGCCGTTAACTTCAATCTTCATACGTTTTGGGCGTTGCTGTAACAGGCATTGTGTTGCCATTACCTGCTCCACCTGCGATGTGCCTATGCCAAACGCTATGGCACCAAAAGCGCCATGGGTTGAGGTATGGCTATCGCCGCAAACATAAGTACCTCCGGGGCGGGTAATGCCCAGTTCAGGGCCTATTACGTGTACAATGCCCTGGAAGGGGTGGCCTAAGCCGTATAATTCAATACCAAATTCTGCACAATTTTTTGTAAGCATGTCAACCTGGTAACGGGAAAGTTCTTCTTTAATGGGTAGGTGCTGGTTCCATGTAGGAACGTTGTGGTCGGCTGTGGCAACCGTTTGTTTTGGCCTGAAGACCGGTAACCTCCGTGCGCGTAAGCCATCAAATGCCTGCGGACTGGTTACTTCATGTATAAAGTGCGTGTCGATGTATAAAATGTCGGGGAAACCCTCGTTGCTACTGACGAC
>Ga0206832_10046_pt1 | contig 30196 bp, 26 predicted proteins | sample Alteio_BWOrgCont_74_FD_152896 | JGI IMG/M metagenome (GOLD analysis project Ga0206832, IMG submission 152896) | Enriched cells from forest soil in Barre Woods Harvard Forest LTER site, Petersham, Massachusetts, United States -... | ecosystem: Environmental > Terrestrial > Soil > Temperate forest >... | reverse complement strand
ATCAGACGAGCGGATGGAGTTTACATCAAAGCTGATCATGCTCGCGTTGCGGATAACAGGTTCGGCAACGGCTATATTGCCACTTAAAGCACCTAAACGGTGCGCATCGAAAAATAATTTTTCCATTACCCGTAAACCTGCCTGACTAATAAAATAGGTCTGGTAACCCAGGTTACTAAAGTTGAACAGATAATTAGGCTCGTGTAAAAATATTTTGCTCAGGTATGATTGCGATGTAGTTTCGATACTATCGCCAAAGGTATCGTCATCCAGGTCGAAATGAGAATCGATCACCACAAGGTCAACCCTTTGCTCCAGGTTTTCATAACCCATGTATTGTGCATAGGTCAGGTCCTGCCCGCCGCCTATTATGATGGGGATGATATCTTTTTTAACCAGTTCCTCAACCACAGTTTTAAGCGCGAAGTAGGTATCGGTTATGGTTGCACCGGGTTTTATATTGCCAAAATCAACAATTTTGGTATTGTAATTTCCCTCGTTAAGCAGGTAAAGTTTTTCGCGTACATAGTCGGGCGCCAGCGCGCAGCCGGAGTTATCCACGGCATTACGATCCTCCATTACACCAATAATAGCGATATCTATTTTTTTCTCAGCATCAAGGGAACCGGCGGCATATTGTTCTATCCGGTCGCCCATGTGACTGGCGTAATAACCGTTTTTAGGTGTTATAGTATTAAGATCAACCGGGGTAAAAAAATCGGATAAAGACATGTTTTATAATGTGCGAATATGCGGATGTGCAAATATGCAGATTGTTTTGATATGCATAAGCCCGACGTGCAAATTATGCGGATTTTTTAATGTGCAGGCTAGCTATGCCCTGAAAGCTATTGGTGTAAAAGAAGTTTGCTTTTTAAAGTATTTGGAGAAATGTGACAGGTCGTCATAACCTAAAGCGTAGGCTATCTCGCTTACGCTCCAATGGGTTTGTTTCAGTAATATTTTGGCTTCCTGTATGATCCTGCTGCCTATTATCTCGGATGTTGTATTTCCCGTAACCTCTTTTAAAACTTTATTAAGGTGGTTTACATGTACAGCCAGGCGGTCGGCATAATCTTTAGCGGTACGCAACGAAAGCGGTTGCTGAGGCGATTCCAGCGGGAACTGCCGCTCAAGCAATTCAATGAACAGGGATGAGATCCGTTCCGAAGCGTTTTGAGTTGCATTCAGGGTTGACATAGGCTGCAGCTTTTGCCCGTAATGAATCAGCTCCATAACCAGTGTACGCAGCAGGTCAAATTTATACTGATAATCAGTGCTCAGTTCTTTGAGCATTTTACGGAAAATGTATTCTATTTCCTGCACTTCTGTTTCAGATAACTGGAATACCGGCAGTTGTCCGGGCTGAAAGATCGGCAGTTCGTCTAGTATTGAACCTGTTTTGCCAGGCGAAAGGAAATCAGCGGTAAAAATGCAGAACATACCGGTTTGGTTACTGTCGGCGGGTAACCAGTGGTATGGGATCTTGGGTGTGACAAACAGCAGGGCATTTTCCTGTACATCGATCACTTTATCGGCATACTCGGCACGGCTTTTCCCTCTTAACCAGCTGATCTTGTAGTAGGTCCTTCTGCTGTAAGGCATAAAACGGTTACCTGTTTTTTTATCGAACAGCTTCTCACTTTCAAACACATTGAAATGGCCTATCTCACGGGCGATTCCTTCCGGGTGCGGAGCTCCGTTCCTTTGATAAAAATCGTCGAGTGAGGAATTGGTGATCATTTTGTTATTATCTTAATACAAAGATGACAATATTACTGTTCAATAGTTTGCAACAATCAATCCGTTATTTGTACATTTCAAACTATATGCAGTTTCAACAGCGCTGATAATTGATATTTGCACATACGCCTATCAATATGCACATTTGCACATACGCATAGCTGCACATAAATAATGATACTGGTTACAGGCGCAACAGGTTTTTTAGGTTCGGAACTGGCCAGGCAATTGGTGCAGCAGGGCAACACTATCCGCTGTACTAAACGCGGCAGTTCGGTAATACCCAAAATACTTGCCCCATACCAGCAGCAAATAGAATGGATTGATGCCGACATGCTTGACATATTCGCTTTGGAAGATGCGCTTGATGGTATTACCAAAGTTTACCACTGCGCGGCATGGGTATCCTTACGGCAGGCCGATAAACAGCCCATGATCCGCACCAATGTTACGGGCACGGCTAACCTGGTTAATTTGTGCACACAGTTTGGTATAAGGTTATTACACGTAAGTTCTATCGCCGCCATCGGCACCGCCTTACCGGGCGAAATGATAAGTGAAAATAACCACCTGGAGGAAACCTCCGAAAATGACGGCTACGCCATATCAAAGCTGGAAAGCGAGATGGAAGTATGGCGTGGCATTGCCGAAGGGTTGAACGCCGTTGTTGTAAACCCATCATTGATACTGGGTGCGAACTCAGGCACTGATGGCACAGGCCAATTATTTGAAACGGTACGCAAGGGCTTAAAATTTTATACCGCCGGCACCGGAGGTTTTGTTGATGTGGAGGATGTAGCCAAATGCATGATAGGACTCATGAACAGCAATATACAGGCTGAACGTTACATCATCAGCGCTGAAAACCTTACCTATAAAGAAGTAATTACCGATATAGCCAATCAATTTGGTATAAAACCACCTGCTACCCTTGCCACCCCATTTATGATGAGCCTGGCCTGGCGCGGATCTGCCGTTGTAGCCGCGCTAACCGGCAAAGCGCCCGCCATTGATAAAGTTTCGGCCCAAACGGCATCGCAAACAAGGGTTTATGATAATTCGAAGATAAAATCTGCAATTGGGATCGAGTTTAAAGGTATTAAGGAGACGGTGAAGGAAGTGTGTCATTCATTGAGTCATTAGGTCATTTAGTATTTTCAGTTTCCGATAATAGGGTGTCATGCTGAGCGATAGTCGAAGCATGCGGGCAAAGGCCTCTGCGCTCACCCTTCGACTAGCGCTCAGGGTGACACCCAACCCGCATATTTTTACAGCACCAACAAACCCTATCAACTTAATCAACTATTCATCCAAAAAATCATCCAAAATTTGCACATTTGCACATCCGCATAATATTTGCACATTAAAGGCTAATATCTGCACAATCAACTAATGGATCAATACTTTATTATAGACTTCGACAGCACATTTACGCAGGTTGAAGCGCTTGACGAACTTGCCCGCATCTCCCTAAAAAATCATCCCGACAGGGAAAAAATTTACGAACAGATTGAAGAACTAACCAATGCCTCCATGGAGGGCCGGTTATCATTCACCCAAAGTCTGGAAGCACGTGTTAAGTTGTTGCAAGCTAACCGTGAGCATTTAAAGCAGCTCATCACCCATTTAAAAAAGAAAGTATCCACCTCGTTTTCACGTAATACTATCTTTTTTAAGAACCACCAGGATGAGGTTTTGATCGTATCAGGTGGGTTTAAGGAGTTTATTACCCCGGTTGTTACCGAGTATCATATTAAAAAAGAAAACATCTACGCCAACACTTTTGTGTTTGATGATGAAGGTAATATCATCGGTTACGACCGAGAGAACCCATTATCACAGGAAGGTGGCAAGGTTAAGCTGTTAAAAGAGCTAAACCTGCAGGGCGAAATATTTGGTATTGGCGATGGTTATTCTGATTTCCAGTTGAAGGAATCAGGCATGATCAAAAAATTCTTTGCCTTTACCGAGAACATCGAGCGTAAATCAGTTGCCGAAAAAGCCGACCATATTACCCCAAGCTTTGATGAGTTTTTATACATCAATAAGCTGCCGAGGGCGATATCGTACCCAAAAAACCGTATAAAATGCCTTGTAGTTGGTAACGTTGATGAGGATGCGCTGGCACAAATGCAAAAGGAAGGTTACAACATCCGCCAGCGTGATAGCATTGAAGATAAATATTTAGAAGAAGCAGGCATCCTGTTTTGCGATGAGGAAAACCAGCCAACGCCCGAGCAATTGCAAAATGCAGGCAGGCTAAAAGCAATTGGCATCTTTGGTAAAATAAGCAGCCGCAAACTAGGCGAGACAGCTTGTGAAAACGGCATTATTATTTTTGATGATCCTAAGCATAATCCCCGTAATGACGACTTCATCCCGAAAAGGGTAATGGCCTTTATGAACGAGGGTAAAACGCATACCAGCTGTAATTTCCCCGATCTGCAGCCGCCGCGTATTAATAATGCGCACCGCCTGATCCACATCCACAAAAACGTTCCGGGAATACTGGCTAAGATAAACGATGTATTTGCACGCCATAACATTAATATAGTAGGCGAGTTTTTGGTTACCAACCCACAAATAGGTTATGTAATTACCGACGTTAATACTGGCTACGATACCGAGGTATTGAACGAGCTGAAAGCTATTGAGCAGACGATTAAGTTTAGATTGCTTTATTAGTCTGGGGTCTTAAGTCCGAAGTCCTTAGTCTAATGTTTAAAACTGACTAAAGACTTCGAACTATCGACTAAGAACTATTCTCCCTTAAACGGCACCACCAATACAGGTATTTCTGAATGGCGCACTACGTATTCGGCGATGCTGCCCATCAGCAGGCGGTCGAGACCGGTGCGGCGATGGGTGCCGATGATAATCAGGTCGGCTTTAAACTCGTGGCTGCAACTAATAATCCCTTCCCCTGTTGAACCATATTCGTTAAACTGGGTAATCTCTAAACTACCGCCGTATTTTTTAGCCGTGCTTGTAATTAAATTTTCAGCTATTTCATCCTGCACTTTTAATAGTTCCAGGTTATCAGGGCCACTAAGATTCTGCATAGAGGTACCTAATATTTCATCGGCACCATTATTGGTCATAGTTACAGATACAGGCTCAGTCATGTGGACCAATCCTACATGGGCATCAAGTGTTTCGGCTAGTTTAAAACCATATTTGGCGGCAGCTTCAGCATATGTGCTGTCATCAATGCCTATTAATATTTTCTTTATCATGGCGTAATTATTAAAGGTTTGGTATGTACGGTATATAAACAATTAAAACGCTATATGTTTTGCGGCAGATAACGTTTTATGGGTTACTTATTATAAGCAATAGGTATTAATACTAAACCAGTTATGACCAGGATTGCAAAAGTGCTGTTTTATACACTGCTAGTTATTTTAGTGGCTGCGTTAGTAAGAATTAAACCTGCAACGGAATATGTTGGCTTTTATGCCGGTGAGTGCATAGGCGCATGTAATATTAGCTACGAGATTACGTCGGATAAGCTTACAATCGATGAAATTTCAAATGACTCAGTACCGGGCAAACATCATGTAATAACAGGCGACTTTGATTCACTTAGATTTAGGGTTCCATTGTTGATATTATCTCAAATTACAGGAAGATTCGGTTGCCCTGATTGTTCAGACGGCGGCGCATCCACTTTAGGATTTAAATTATTGGGCATGAAGTTTAATTACGCATTTGACAGGGACAAAAAGCCATGGTATTTCTACGACGCTCATGATATTATCAAAGACAGGTTGAGTAAAATACAGAAAATAGATTCGGCATATCATAAATAACAAATCTTCCTACATTTGTTTATGCCGTTTACACCCGAAATTGAACAACGCCTAACACAGCTACAGGAAAAATATGAAGCCATGGGCCAGGATATGCCTGCCTACCTGGATGGTTTGCTGTATGCTGATTTTTTAACTTACTGGGATTATATTCACCTGGATACGTTACTGAGCCTGCAAAGCCCTAAAACGCCTTTCCCGGATGAAGAGATCTTTATTATTTATCACCAGATAACTGAGCTGTATTTTAAACTGGCGCTTCATGAGTGTAAACAGATAGCCGAAGCGGAGCATTTAACAAGCGACTTTTTTACCGCCCGAATCAAACGCATTAACCGCTATTTTGAGGCGCTTACACATTCGTTCGAGATCATGGTTGATGGGATGGAGAAGGAACAGTTCCTGAAGTTCCGGATGTCGTTATTACCGGCAAGCGGTTTTCAGTCGGGCCAATACCGGATGATAGAGATCCATGCTACTGACTTTATTAACCTGGTAGCCAAAGATAAACGCACTGAACTTAGCACTGCATCTATCGAGGACCAGTTTGAACATTTATACTGGAAATCGGGCGCCACGGAACTGGCAACCGGCAAAAAAACGCTGACTTTAAAGCAGTTTGAAAAGAAATATTCAAAAACTTTTATTGAACTGGGTATAGCTAATATTAATACCAATTTTAACGCGCTGCTACAGCAATTTAAATATAAGGGAGAAAGCACGCCGCAATTAGAGGATGAATTAAGGCGATTGGATAGCAATGTGAATGTGAACTGGCCACTATCACACTATAAATCAGCCGTACGTTACCTTAACCGCGAGCCCGAGGATATCAAAGCAACCGGCGGCACCAACTGGCAGAAATACCTCCCCCCGCGTTTTCAGAAACGTATCTTCTTCCCAAGTTTGTGGACTACCGAGCAGGAAGAGAACTGGGGTAAGGCTTGGGTGGATCAGGTGCTGAAAGACGTTCATGGTTCATAGTTGATGGTTCATAGCTATTTTTCTATGAACTATAAACCATCAACTATGAACAAAAGAAAAAAAATACCTAACTTGCCATTTTCCATAATTTAATACGATAAGGCCATGACAGAGACGCTGGACATCAAGATCACCAAAACAAACCATTCGCGCTTAGCGGAAACCGATTTTAACAATTTGCCATTCGGAAAAATTTTTACTGACCACATGTTCGTGGCAGACTACGTCGATGGCGAGTGGAAGAATTTTCAGGTCATTCCCTACGGCGAAATTGGGTTGAGTCCTGCTATTTCGGCCCTGCATTACGGACAATCATTTTTTGAAGGTATAAAAGCTTACAAACATGCCGATGGTACAGTTTCCATCTTCCGCCCGGATAAAAATGCAAAACGTTTTAATAAATCGGCAGAAAGATTGTGTATGCCTACCATACCCGAGGACATATTTTTACAAAGCCTTGCAGCTGTAGTTGAAGTAGACCGCGACTGGGTACCTACACAAGCCGACCACGCTTTATACATCAGGCCGTTTATGTTTGCAACCGACCCTTTTTTGGGTGTTGCACCATCAACAACCTATAAATACATGGTATTATTATGCCCTGTAGGCCCTTACTTTTCAAAAACATTAAGGGTTAAAATAGAGAACTTTTACACCCGCTCTGCCGAAGGCGGTATGGGTTATGCAAAATCATCAGGCAACTATGGCGGTTCCATGCTGCCTGCTAAAAAGGCCGTTGAAGAAGGTTTTGACCAACTGATATGGACCGACGCCAAAGAGCATGCATATGTTGAGGAAATGGGTGCAGCCAACGTAATTTTTGTATTGGATGGCACAGTAGTTACTCCATCAACCCGTGATACTATTCTGGATGGTGTAACCCGCGATACAGTTTTAGCGCTGGCCCGCGAATGGGGTTACCCTGTTGAAGAGCGCCGCGTATCAGTAGCTGAAATTATTGAAGGCGCTAAAAACGGCAAGCTTAACGATGCTTTCGGTGCCGGTACCGCTGCTACCATTGCACCGGTTGGCTCCATAAGCCTTAATGGCGAAGAGTACTTTTTAAGCGATCCTAAAACACGCGAGTTTTCACAACGTGTATTTAAGGAAATGAATGCCATAAAATATGGCACTACGCCTGATACCCACGGCTGGAACTTTGTTGTGAGTGGTGAATAGTGAGTGGTGAGTACACCATTTATATAATAAAAGCCCTGCAAATGCAGGGCTTTTATGTTTTGGTGGCTTACTTAACAGTGGCTAAATATGCACCCATATCATCGCTTAGTTTTACGCCTAACTTAGTCAGGTTGCCCATATATAAAGCCCGCAGATCACCCCATTTGTAGTATACAGCCGCTTTATTGAGACCATCAATATGTGCTTCTTTTTCGTTTAGCAATACTTTCACTAAATAACCGGGTGCTCCCTTCTTTTTATAAAATACCCATTGGATATTACCGCTCAGCGGGATAACATCTGCCGAATGCCAGCTATCATCCAGCTTTGAAGCATTTACAGTTGCTTTATCAGCCGATGATATCTGCAATAAAGCGGCGAAGGGCGCAGTGGTTTCGGCATGGGCAAAGCGCAGGCGGGCATTGTATTTTCCGGTTGTAATAAACTCGTCGGCTGCTTTAATAAAATCAACCAATAAGGGCACGGCAATTCTCACTTGTATACCGTTATTGTCAGTCCCCGGGCCCTTTTTCAGGTTCTCATCAATGGAATCCAGTTCCCCCAGCTTTTTCAATTCATCGCAAGTGAAGAATGATTTGAAATCAAGATCGGCCGGATGGTAACCTTTTTGTTCTATTTCCGCTTTCAACGAGTAAACAATGGTTGCAAAGCCAAATATATCCGAAGTGAATTTTTCTTCCTGTTCGTCTTTAAGTGCCTGCTTCGTTAAAAAGTCAGCAGTAAAGAATCTTTCTGCAACGGCCCTATTTAGTTCATCAAAGTGAGTGGCTTTCTGCAACGCTAGCATAACCGAACCGCCATCAACCCCATCCTCAAAACTTTTATAAACTGGCGACAGATCATAAAACCGCAGCGCGGTATCATCATTATAAAAATTTGTGGTGGCTGTATCTTTCAGTTTACTATTCAGGCCTTGTAAAAATGCATCGGCGCTTTGTTTGGTACGTACTTCTTTGGTTACGGCTACACTTAGGTTTCGCTGGCCTTTAAATACATTACCATAGTTCAGGCACATGCGTTCGCCCAAACCCTTTAGTTCATTCTTACCTTCGGCAGATATAAATTTGGTGCTACCTTTCTCAACCTTTTGCAGGTCGATAACCATTTGCTTTAACTTTTTACCATTAGCAGTTAAGGCGTTGGCGCTATCAGCCTGCATCAATAAATTATAGGCGAAGGTTGTTTTTACATCCTTGGTTAAGTGCCTGGCGCCGTGCCTGCCCACATGGTTTATAAAAACCGGGGAATAACCAGCAGGTGCAGGTGTATATTTTTGTGCAGGGTTTTTATAAAGAGTTTTGGTTCCTAAAAAATCAACATTACAATTTTGGGCGGATGCGGAGGTATAGCAAGCGATTATAAATAGGATAAATAATAATGATCTTTTCATGTTGAAAAACTTAAACAGGGGAGACGCAAAATATTGCGTCTCTGATTGGGTTTCTTTTAAACAAAGTAGAGACACAAAGTATTGTGTCTCTACATAAAATAAATGTTAATATTTCTTAATGCTGGTTACCTGTACCATCGTACTGGTAAGCGCCTATATCCTTACCGGGCGCGGTAATTGTAGCGCCGTAAGTTCCGGTTGCCGTTACTGTGTTGTATGATACAGCGGTAGTGCTTGCTTTACCTATGGCAGGTGAAGTCGCTTTTGGTATGAAGCTGGATGTACCCACCATTACAATAGCCGGTGTTTGGTTATTAGCCGTTGTTGGTGCCGGGAATTGTGTATAATTATAGGCATTTACATCAAACGCATAAAACATTGGATCATTTTGCTGTGGCGTTGCCGAATAAATATCGCCCGACTGGAATTTAGACTTACCATCCGTAGCATTAAACTGGGCAACAAGAGCCGTATTATAACCATAATAAAACTGGTTGTTATAAAACACATTGTTAATATCCGAGCTACTTAATACCCTCAGGCCAATTGCACAGTTGATGATCATGTTGTTGTAGGCATTGCCTTTAGCAGCCTTCTCAAAATCGATAGAGCCACCGTGACCGCTGGTTGAGTTCTGTCTGAAACCACAGTTTACTATGGTATTGTTATAGCAGTTAATGTTACACTGTGTACCTGTGCTGCCGGCATCAGATATTTTAAAGGCGTTGGTTGCCGCACCTATGATCATGTTGTAACCCACATCACCTACCGAACCACTTTTTATGTTACATGCCTCGCCTGCAGCTAAACCGCATAGCTCGTAGGTATTACGCATAATATCTATATGGCCGCCAGCTACACGCATAGCATCATCCTTACTGCCAAAGATCCATGAATCTTCCAGGATAAAGTTTTTAGTAATATTGGCAAAGTAAATGGTCCAGCGCGGGTCGCCATCGGCATAAACTGCATGGTCATCAGCATCACCTGCCGGCGATCCTGCAAATTCAAGATGTGTCCATTTAATGATCAGGTCACCACCTGCGGGTTTTGGATCTTCGGCAGTAGCTGCAGCGCCCGGCGTACAATAAATACCACCCCACCATCCCTGGAAAACATCTGTATAATTTTGCTGGCTGGCCTCTGTATGCAGCTGCGCGGAATTGCTTACTGTAATATAGTTCTGGTTATCCTTTGTACCGAGGCTTATAAAAGTGCCGTGTACAAAAATCTCAGGGGCGGTAGCAGCGGTTTTCCCGTCGCCAAGAGCAATTAATTTTGAGCCCGCCTGCATCAGCAGGGTATCGCCGCCGTTTACGGTAATGTTACTGGCAAAATAGTAGGTCTTGCCGCTTAATAATGTTCCTTTTACAGTACCGCTAAGGGTATCCGACTTAATTATATTACCTACCTGTACGGTTGGCTGCGATATTTTGAAAGTCTCGGCTTTATGGCATGCGCTTGCAAATATTACTAAGGCAACCGCTGTTATTATATTAAAATATTTTTTCATCATCGTTATATTACAGTTTATACCTGATACCCAAAATGTAGTATTGCTCATAAGTATCCTTGCGGATAAACACATCCTTACCGGCTGTTTGATAGTCGAACACGTTAGCCTGCGGGCTATACGGCCGGTGGATCTCCAGTTGGAAAGGTGTATTGGTTAGGTTGGTAGCTTTCGCGTAGATATAGAACTTTTTAAATACTCTTTTCTCTGCTGAGATATCCAGCGTTACGAAACCTTTTTGCCAGATATCATTATCAAGGTAAGGCGATACCGCATAAATGCGGGCACCGGTGTATACCGCTGACACCTGTGCATCGAACCCACTTTTAGCATCCCTGTACAGGAACGACAGGTTGCCTATGTTCTTCGACTGGTCCTGAAGCGGACGGGTTTGAGATACTTCACGGTGGGTTAAGTTACCCGTGTTATCGCGATAATCAAGCAGCTTGGTTGTAGTAATATCGGAATTGGTATAAGTATAGTTTAACCTGATACCAAAGTTCCTCAGGTATTTGGTCGCATCCAGCTCAAAACCGTAGTTGGTTGCATTACCAAAGTTTTCCGGCTCCAAAACATAGTTGTTTGATGCGGCACCCGGAGCCAGTGTAACCGCGTATTCTATCGGGTTTTGGATGCTTTTATAAAATGCACCTACCAATAACTGGTCGAGCGCGCCCGGGAATAATTCGTAACGCAGATCAAGGTTATTTGAGGTGATCCTTTTCAGGTAAGGGTTACCAACTTCGTTGTAATCAGCATCAGGGTCGCCGACAGAGTGAGGGACAAGCTCATAAAAGTTCGGTCTGCTGATGGCTGAGTAATAGGAGAAACGCAGGTCCTGTTTATCATCAAGTGTATACTTCAGGTTTAAGCTTGGTAACACATCAAAATAGTTTATTGATCCGGTTGCGCCAATCACATTGTTTATAGGAGCACCGGTTGTCCAGCTTTGGCTTGTATTTTCATACCGTACACCACCTATGGCTAATAAATTGCCTATGTTAAATTTAAACTGTCCGTAACCTGCGCCGATTTTCTCGGTAAAATCATAGTTCAAAGGATTTGACGGGCTGCCTGCCGGGTTTTGTACGGTAAAAGTATTGTCACCCAGGTTACCATTATAAGTCTGGTTGGTATTGCTGGCGGCGGTTACAATATCATACTCATCATAAGTACTGGTCCGGGTTTTATCACGATACATGCCACCGGCGCTGAAATCAACCTTAGTACCAAAAATTGTTGGTGAATAGGTTGCATTCAAATACCCGCTTTTATCCTGATCGGAGTTTTTGGCAAATATGCGTGTCATTGCTTCAGGATCTGTAACCAGGCGCTGCGGCGATTGGGTAATTACCCCTGTAGTAGGATTCAGATTTGCGCCTGTGGTAATATACAGATCGGCACGGTCAGGCTCATTAGCTGTAGCCTTCGCATACACTGCCGACCAGTCCAGTTTCCATTTATCAGATAACTTATGTTCCCCATGCAGGTCGAAATTATAGATCTGCTGTACAGTGCGGTCGCTGTGGTAGTTTTGGCCCACATCACCGGTTCCGGGTTGGGTATGGCTGGTTGTTAAGCTGGTATCCGAAGTAAACCTGTATTCGTTGCGGGTAAGGTTGATGTAATCCGCATCCAAAATAATTTTATTATTAGCATCAAACCTGTAATCAAATTTTGTGATCACCGCGGTACGCTCCTGCTGAATATCATAGGTACGGCTTTCTTCGCTGGTTAATTGCGGGGTGCCATCCTGCTCGCTGGTTGATGAGCCAAAGAATACGCCGTTTGTTTGGCGATAGCTGTTCTGGTAGCTTAAGGTGGCAATGGCGCCAAATTTTTTATCGGCCGACCGGCCACCAACTGTTAACCCGAAGATACCTCCCAGTGGTACTTTCTTTTGACTGTAATCAAAAGGATTATTCGGGAAATCGCTCATAGAAGCGTTGCTGTTACCCGATACGCGCGGCGAAGTAGTTAAACTGGCACTATGATCGAATTTGGTAAACCCATCGCCACTAAAAAAATTATTGGCAAAGCCGGTTCCAACATTAGCAGAAACGGTAAAATCATTCGGTGCATCCTTTAACACCATATTTACAGCGCCTGCAATAGCATCGCCTTCCATATTGGCTGTTAACGATTTTGAAACTTCCAGGCGGTCAACAATATCAGCCGGGAAAATATCAAGTGGTACATAACGGTTCTTGTTATCAGGGCTTGGGATCTTAATGCCATTAACTAAAGTATATTCATAACGCTGATCCATACCGCGGATGATGGCATATTGCGCCTCTCCGTTATTGCTGCGCTCAACTGAAACGCCTGATACACGCTGGGTAACGTTGGCTATAGAAATATCGGGCGAAGCTTCAATAGTACGGGCCGATACCGCGTTTAGCACTACCGCCGATCTGCGCTCAACATTTAATGCCGATTGGTCGGTTGTGCGGTTAGCGTGGTCGGTTACTGTAACTTCATTTAAGGCCTTGTTCTTATCCTCAAGTGTTAAGTTAACAACGGTTACAGCGCCATCGACAAGCTCAAAATGTTTTTCGGTTGGCTCATAAGAAACATATTTAGCGCTAATGATATATTTTATACCATCTTCGTTTTTAAAAAGGTAAGCACCATTAAGGCCAACGCTGGTATATTCCTTTTTGCCGGATGCTTCATTTGTAAGGGTGATGGTTGCGCCGATCAGTGGCTGACCGTTCTTATCGGTCACGGATCCTTTTATTACACGTTGCGCGTTCGCAAAGCTAAAAAGGGAACAAAAAAGTAGTATTAAAAGAGGTAATCGTATATTCATTTGTGCTGAATTAAATCAGCTGCAAAGAAACCCTGATTATGTAATCATAAAATCACCCTAATATTATGATTAAATGAATACAAAAAAAATCTGTATAAATTCTGTGTTTTTATTATTTATAAAAAACTTAATATAACAATATCAATAGCTTAATATATAAACGGCTAATCCGCATTCATTTACGTGTATTATTTACCTGATGTCTTTTACTAATTAACAAAAAATACTTATTATTAAGTATAAAACAGGGCCTTGGGTCTACAAAAGGCAATCCTAATAAATTAAATTAATATTAAATAAAGGTAAATAATTCAGGCAGGACAATGTTACTCAACGCTAACGGTCAATCCTTCCTGTTGTAAAATTTTTCGATAGATCTCCATTTCGGTAAAGGAGCCCTCCAGTACGGCGCACTTGCCTTCGTTGTGTACTTTCCAGGCGATCTTTTCGGCCTGGGCCTCGTTGTAATCCAGGTATTTCATCATACAATAGATCACATGATCAAAACTGTTAACATCATCGTTCCATAAAATAAGGCGGTGAATTTCTTTCAAACCTACCAGCAACTCCTCGAGTGTGAACGTTTCTTCCTGTACTTCAGTTGGCATATGTAACTGTAAAATTACTTAAAAACTATAATAAAACTGCTAAAATTCTGTTCAAGGGGGAATTTTAGCAGTGAAAATAACGACCTGATAGATGGCCCGCTAAGTGAAATTCCTTAACGGTATAGCTATCGATCATAAAATCGCACTAAAATAAGCAAACATCACAATTAAAATTAATGAAACGATCCCCTTTTTACATTACCGGTATTTTAACCATCCAATTATTGACAAGCATGGTATGCCATGCGCAAACCGATGTAAATCTTAAGCTGCAAACGCCAGCTCCGCATTTAGCTGTTGACGGCGATATAAGGGACTGGGGCGATAGCCTTAAATTCTACAGCCCGGAAGAACACATTAATTACATGATGGCCAATAGCCAGGATACCATTTACCTGGCTATAAAGATCTATGAGAAATCGGAGATAGGACGGGTACTGAACGCTGGTTTAACGTTCAGCATCGACCCAAAAGGTAAAAAGAAAGAAACATTTAGCATAACCTTCCCCCTGAACGTACAAGGTAGCGCGTCTATACCATTTAAACGCCCAGAAGGCGATGAAGATGCCATAAGCCAGGAAGACCGCAACGAACTGATGCGGGAGCGCATAACCTCATTAAGAGGCATTAAGGTTGTTGGTTTTAAGGATATTGAGGATGATATGATCACTACATCAAACACTTATGGTATACAAACCGCGATAAATTATGACGATGCCGGCAACCTGGTTTGTGAGGCTGCTATACCCTTAAAATTCTTCCATGCTGATAACCTGATGAAAAGCCCGTGGGCATTTAACATTAAAATAAACGGTGTGCAACGCCCTAAACCGAGCGGCGATGGTGAAAGCGGCGGCGGCAGACAAGGTGGCGGCGGTGGTATGGGCGGCGGTGGCGGCATGGGAGGTGGCGGCAGGCATGGCGGCGGCGGTGGAAGACACGGCGGTGGCGGTGGCAGCACTCCTGATAACAGCGAAATGAGTAAATCGGTTGATTTTTGGGGTAGGTTTTCTTTGGCGAAATAGAATTAGTTATTATTTTATGTCATTGCGAGGAGAAACGACGAAGCAATCTCGTCGCGTTTGGATCTGCACGCGATGAGGTTGTCGCGCTATCGCTCGCTATGACATGGTTTTTATATTACACCTTACCAAAACTTACGAAGTTTTAAAAACTTCGTAAGTTTCATTACAGCTGTATAGCAAACTATTCTTACAGCAATGACATGGTTTTTATATTATTCCACCTTATACTTGTACACCTGCCTCCCTATATTGCCATCGCTGTCAATGCCTTCAATAACTACGCGGTAGGTGCCTTTACTGCCGGCATTAAAGAAATCAAACGAGGCATTACCATCTTTGTCGGTAATCACATCAGGGTTCCAGTAAATGGTCGACCGTAGATCGGCCACCGCGGCGTTGGTTTTAGGATCATCATATTTAGGCGAGTAAAACTCCCGGGTTTTATAATAACCTTTAGGCGAAACGGTTACAATGCCCGGTGCCGGGCGGCTTAAATAGGAATGATCCTCATCTCCCCTTTTCATCGTGATCAATATTACACCACCAGGGCCTGCCTGGCTACCATATATTGAATAATACATAGGCGTACGCAACACCTCAATACTGGCTATATCATTGGTGTTGATCATATCGTAATCTGAGCTTTGCAGAAACATACCATCAACATTAATAGTTAACGCGCCCCCACGGGTTGAATAAGGCATACCATTACGGAAAATAACACCCATCACCATGCCCTGTAAACAAATACTAAGCGTTGGGCAACCAAGCAATTTATCACCTAATATGACCTGATCTGCATTGCCCGGTCCGTTTAAATTATCAGAATGTTTTAAGGCTGCAGGCCGCTTGTCTTTTATAACAACCTCTTTCAATGCTATTATATGGTTACCCAATCCGTATTTCAATTGTGCATCGTAATAGCTTTTGCTGTTTTGCATATAGGTTGACAGGCCATCACTCACATTTACCTGCATATCGGGCGCGTTTTTATTTTGAGTAACTTTTTGTGGATTTATATCGTCAAGATCAATTTCTACATTTTTTCTGTCCTTGCTGGTACGTGCCTGTATCACAAACCTAACACTATCCCTGAATGCAAGGTTATCGAATGAAAATTTACCCTGCTCATCGGTTACGGTATCCATGAAAAATGCACCTTTACCTGCTCCGGTAGCCAGTAAGGTAATTTTACCATGCGGTACAGGTTTACCACCCAATGTTTTTATATGCCCACTGATATGAAGTGACCTTTCGGGCTGATAAACCAATGGCGGCATATCATCCTTTAATATTTTTTTCCACTCAAAACGGCGATAGCCCTGTGTAAGCATTAATATATCCAGATCAGCTTTGATTTTTTCATTTATACCTGTAAAATAATAATTAGGCTTTTCTACATATCCTTTTATGTCCGACGTAAGCAACAGGTTTGATAATATGGTACTTTCATCCTCCTCTTTAAAAGGCACCTTTGTTTCATCAACAACAGCAACCGAAAAAGCACCTATAACAGGTTTTGAATCGGCGTTTTGCGCGTTTAAGCTGATCTTAACTTTTTCCCTCGGCGCGTAGGTTTGTTTGGCAGAAGTTACACCCATCTTAAGCTGATCGGGATTCTGGATGAATACAAGCCGCTCGTTTAAAGGCTCCCCTTTTTGTGAGAACAAGGTGAACTGCACAACTCCCGAAGGGAAACGGCTCTTAGATACAGAAGCAGTAAAGTTAGTACTGCTCACTTTGCTCTGTGCTGCAAAATATACCTGCCCGCCAGCTTGTGCCATAACGCTTATGGTATCATCGGGGTTATCTGCAAGCAATGCATGGCTGGCTGATATTTTTAACTTAACATTATCAGGGTCGGTGTTATCAATACTTAAAACAAAACCTTTGTCAATTGCCTTAGGCAGATCGAAACTTTTGGTTGTGCCATCGGCAAATGCAATATTGGCTTTATATGATCTCCCGGTAATTGGCAAAAGATCAAATACGCCCATTCCCAGGTGCTGGGTATTGAAAGTGGTTATGGTATTATTCTGGTCATCAATTACAGTACCTTTTATATCTGCGCCTAAACCATCGGCACCTATTGCCTTAAAAGCTACTTTGGATCTGACACCACTCACCAGGCTGCCGCTTTCCGGGAAAAACTGAACATCAACATTGGCCGATGTATTTTTTATCAAGATAGCTTTAGTAACTAATCTTTTATCATCCAGCTTAATGGTAGTAGCTATCATGCCCGACTGCAACGCTGCAGGCTGTGCGTCGGTAAAGGAAACATTAATATTACCGTTATTATCTGTTATACCTTTGCCTTTTGCTACAGACTTCGCATTCAGTTCAACCGTGTACCGTACTTCTTTATTTGCATATGGCGTTCCGTCAAGATCGGCATAGTTGATAACAGCATTTACCTGTTGTTTGCCATTTTGAATGATGTAGGTATAAGTTGTTTTTGTAAAAACCTTATTGGTTGTTGAGTTAACAATGGTAATGGCCTTATCAAAAAAATAATCTTCGCCGGCATTACGCATATAATTAGTGTAGGCACGTATGCGGTAATTGCCTTCTGCTAATGTATCGGATAAAGCAAAATCACCCCAGGCAAGGCCGTTTATTAAGGGCAGCTTAACGCTTTGCTTTATGGAGTCCTTATCGTCAATCAGCTCTACATTTAAAGCCCCGCTTAATGCCGATAGCTGGTGCTTGCTGCCTATAGTTACATAGGCCTTAAACCACATATCATCGCCAACGGCATAATAAGGTTTATCAAATTGCAGGTAAACTTTTTCAGGCGTGTAGTTCTCTTTCCATTTATTAAGCTGCTCCGCTATTTTTTCTATTGAATATTCATCAGCATTAATAAAACCTGCTACAGTTATTATGCTACCGATCAGTAATAGCCCTGCAATTATTCTTTTGTAACTCATTGTATAAAAATAAATTATCTGCGGATATTAATACTGAGTGGATGTATAACAAATGTGTTACTTTGGGAAAAGAGCCAAGAAAAAAGAATCAAGAGTCAAGATGCAAGAATCAGGATAAAATGGACAGATATTAACCGCGTTGTCTGCAAAACAATCTTTCTTGATTCTTGACTCTTAATTCCTGACTCTTACAAACTAGAATTTATTCTTCCACATCATGCTCTCAACAGGGCGTGTGGTGGGGTTGTTGTATTTGGCGTTGCCTTTTGTGTTGTACAGCGTTTCAATCTCGCCCTCAACCGCAAAGTAAATAAGCTGACCTATAGGCATGCCTGCATAAATACGTACGGGCTGCGCGCATGATATTTCTAATGTCCAGGTATTGCAGAAACCTACATCGCCTTTGCCGGCAGTGGCATGTATATCAATACCTAGTCGGCCGGTGCTTGATTTTCCTTCCAGGAAAGGCACATGGGCATGTGTTTCTGTATATTCAAGCGTTACACCCAGGTAAAGGGTGTTGGGTTGTAAAACAAATCCATCTTTGGGGATCTCAAAATAATCTATCTCATTATGCAGCTTTGCATCCAGCACCCTATCGCGGTAGGTAGCTAAATGCTTGCCCAAATGCACATCGTAGGAGTTGGTGCCCAGGCCTTCGCGTTTAAAAGGTTCAATAATAATGGTGCCTTTATCAATTTCCTCAAGGATGCGTTTGTCTGATAATATCATATTTAAGATGTTATATGGCTAAATTAGAATTATTTGACATAAGTTTGCCATCCTTTTTGCAATTTTACTTTTATGGCTATAGCATACCGCCAACGGGTTGATGATGACACTGAATTTGCCCTCTGGAAAATAGAGGAAGAAGCAGATGAATTGTACAACCAGTTACAATTAGATGCCGACGAACAGGCATATTTTGAACAGTTAAGCAAAGGCAAGCGCCACTTGCACTGGCTGGGTACGCGTGTGCTACTACGCAAAATGCTGAATACAGACGCGTTTATCGACTGCAAGGTTGATGCACATGGCAAGCCATACCTGGTTAACCTGCCGTTCCATATCTCGATGAGCCATTCTTTTGATTACGCAGCTGTAATGATCAGCAAGAAAAGTCCCGTGGGGATTGATATCGAACTGATTAAGGAAAAAGTAGAGCGCATTGCCAACAAATTTATGCGCCCCGAAGAAATGGATTTTATTGCTAACAATGGAAACCGCATCCCACAGCTATATGTATGCTGGTGCGCTAAAGAAGCGGTTTATAAATGCTATGGCCAAAAGGAGGTATCGTTTGTAAACAACATTTTACTGAAGCCATTTAAATTTGCAGAGCAGGGGACATTACAGGTTTCGCTGGATAAAACGCCGGTAAAAAATGATTATAAGGTTGAATACATGCAGTATGAAGACTACATGATAGGATACGTAAAGGGCTGATAAATGAAAAACAAAAAGGTTGAACTGATAGATTGGGGACTGATAGATTACCAGCAAGCGTGGGATAAACAGGAGGAGATATTTAACAGCACCGTTAAGTTAAAAACAGAGATTCGTAACAGGCAGGTTGCTGTTACACCGGATGCAGCACCTGTTGAGGATAATGATATAACGCCGAACTATCTTATTTTTTGCGAACACCCGCATGTATACACCCTTGGCAAAAGCGGCAAAGCCGAACATTTATTACTTGATGAGCAGGGCTTAAAGGATAAGAATGCTGTTTATTACCCCGTTAACCGCGGCGGCGATATTACCTATCACGGCCCGGGGCAGATTGTATGCTATCCAATACTGGACCTGGATAACTTTTTCACCGATATCCACCTGTATTTAAGAACACTTGAAGAGGCCATCATACTTACCCTTGCTGAGTACGGCTTGCAGGCAGGCCGCTACCCCGGTTATACCGGCGTTTGGTTTGATGCCGATAACGACAAAGCCCGTAAGATATGCGCTATGGGCGTGCGCTGCAGCAGGTGGGTTACCATGCATGGTTTGGCATTGAACGTAAACACCAACCTGGATTATTTTAAAAATATGATCCCTTGTGGTATTGATGATAAAGATGTAACCTCGATGGAGCGTGAGTTGGGAAGAAAAGTTGATATTAATGAAGTAAAAAAAATCCTTACACATCATATTTCCGTATTGTTTGATATGGAGATATTGAAATGAAAATATTGCAGATAATTTTAATCAGCCTTACCACGTTGTTCGGTTGTAAAAAAAATGAGGCTAAACCTTACGTTTATACTGATAATGTTAACCCAGTAAAAGCAATGACCACCGACTCTATTACCTACCTTGCTTTAGGAGATTCTTATACCATAGGTCAATCTGTATCGCAGGCGGAATCGTACCCATACCAGTTAACTGCTTTATTAACCGCTGAAGGCTTTAAAACCCGTAACCCGGATATTATTGCAGTAACAGGCTGGACAACCGATGATCTGATAGCTGCAATTGCTGCGAGTCCGTTTCAAACTAAAAAATATAGTTTTGTAACCTTGTTAATTGGGGTGAATGACCAGTACCAGGGCATGAGCCAGGCTAATTACACTATAAAGTTTGCACAGGTATTAAATACAGCCATCAGCTATGCCCAGGGCGACCCTAACCGGGTATTTGTATTATCGATACCTGATTATGGTGTTACCCCATTTGCAGATGGAAATGATGCTATTATAGGCCCGCAAATTGATCAGTTTAATAAAATCAATGAAACTATCAGTAACAAGACAGGCGTTCATTACCTTAATATCACTTCTATTTCAAGGCAGGCGGCCAACAATGCTCAATTGATAGCACCTGATGGTCTGCATCCTTCGGGCATTATGTATGGCTTATGGGCAAACATGCTTGAACCGTTGGTTGCCGCGCAATTGAATAAGAAGTGACTTTAGTCTTGAGTCTGAAGTCTTTAGTCGTAAGTAAAAACTGCCTCTCCGCCCGTTCAAGCGGACTTTAGGCTCACGACTTCGAACTCAGGGCTAACACTCCGGCAAGCTCAGCGGAATATTGATCGCCAGGCCACCATCCGATGTTTCTTTGTATTTCGAGTTCATATCCTGGGCGGTTTGCCACATGGTTCGTACTACGGCATCTAGGCTTACTTTAGCATTTTCAGGGTTGCTTTGCAGTGCCAGTTGTGATGCGGTTATAGCCTTTATGGCGCCCATGGTATTGCGCTCAATGCAGGGCACCTGCACCAGGCCTCCTATCGGGTCGCAGGTTAAGCCGAGGTGGTGTTCCATGGCAATTTCGGCAGCCATTAGTACCTGTCGCTGTGTGCCGCCCAGGCATTCTGTTAAAGCAGCAGCAGCCATTGCCGATGATACGCCTATCTCCGCCTGGCAGCCACCCATAGCTGCTGATATGGTAGCGCCCTTTTTAAATATGCTCCCAATTTCCGACGCGGTGAACATAAAACGGATCACCTTATCATCTGTATAGCCGTCGCAAAAAGCAATATAGTATAGCAACACTGCCGGTATTACCCCCGCAGCGCCATTAGTTGGGGCCGTAACCACCCTGCCGAACGAAGCGTTTTCTTCATTTATTGACAAGGCAAAACAGCTTACCCAATCCAGAATATTTTTAAAGCCTTCGCCGGTTTGGCGTATGGCAGTTACCCACTCATCAAAATTGCTGTAGGTATTGGTGCCGATAAGTTTTTTATTAAGATTTGCCGCCCGGCGAGATACATTTAAGCCTCCCGGCAAATTGCCCTTGGTATGGCAGCCACGGTACATGCACTCTTTCATCACCCTGAAAATGTTGAGCGCACCTGTGCGCACCTCATCTTCATTACGCCAGGCCAGCTCATTTTCCATTACCACTTCTGATATCTTTAGGCCGGTTTTCATGCACCAGTGCAGCAGGTCTCCTGCAGTATCGATCGGAAAAGGCAGGTCGACCTCCGTTTTTGATTGTCCCTGGTCACCTTCCTTAACAACAAATCCACCGCCTATAGAGTAAAAGGTAGCCGATATAGCTTTATCGCCCATTAACAATGCCTGGAAAGTTACCGCGTTAGGGTGATAGGGCAAACTTTCATTAAACAGAAACAGCAGGTCATCATCCGTAAAAAAACTGACTTCATGCGTACCTCCCAGCATTAATTTATGCGAAGTTTTTATACTGCTTATTTTAGCATCTATAGCGTTCACATCAAATGTTACAGGGTCATCACCGCTCAGGCCCAGTAGTACGGCAATATCAGTGCCGTGGCCTTTTCCTGTTTTGGCAAGCGAGCCGTACAGTAGTATCCTTACTCCTTCAACCAAAGGCAGGGCCTGTTGCTGTTCCAGCAATTGCACAAACTGCTGCGCGGCACGCCAGGGGCCAAGTGTGTGCGAACTTGATGGCCCGATGCCAATCTTAAACATATCAAATACGGATATTTGCTCTCTCTGCATAGTTCAAAATTACAATAGTATCCTGTTTTTGCCGATAATATTTTGATTATTGGGAATAGATTTTTACATTCAACTATAAATTAATCTCTTATCACAAATGGATCAAACAACGCCCTTCGATCAAATGCCTCCAGTACGACCAAAAAACTGGTTGGTTGAGTCTATCTTAGTTACCATTTTTTGCTGCTTACCTTTTGGTATTGTAGGCATTATAAATGCGGCTTCTGTTAATAGTAAATATGATGCCGGGGATTATGCCGGATCTTTATACTCCTCACAGCAAGCCGGCAAATGGACCAAAATTGGATTTTTTACAGGTATCGCGGTAACAGTAATTTATTTGATTTTTGTTTTTACAGTAGGACTTGGTAGCTTTATGCACCATTAATAAATGACATTAAAAAGGAACCTGTATTTTGCTTTAACCGGGCTATTAATAATTGCTTTAGCCATTATATACTACCTGTTTAATCCGGCAAAATATGGGTTTTTCCCAAAATGTCCTTTCCATACACTAACCGGTTTAGATTGCCCGGGCTGTGGTTCACAACGGGCCATTTATAGCCTTTTACATGGTGATTTAAGGCAGGCGATCTCTTATAACTTTCTGCTTGTTATAAGCCTTCCTTTTTTACTGGTGCAGCTTTCCTATAAGATCAGGTCATTCATTCTTAAGCGTGATATCCGCTGGACAATATTGTACCATCCACTTACGCCAAGGGTAATATTTGTTATAGTAATGATCTTCTGGATAGCGCGTAACATCCCGGCAACGCCGTTTAGCTATTTATCAGCAGATCACTAGATGAGCTGATGTGGCTGTAATCTTTTAATAGCGTTTGCAAAAACTGCATAGCGTTCATGTCAGGCGGCAGGCTAATAGCTAAATGCTCCCGCATTTTATCGGCCATGGTATAAACCAGCGTATTATTGCCCGATTTATAATAATTGTTCATTACTTCGTGGATCAACCCGATATCCTTATCGCTTAACTGGCTTGCCTGCGGAAATACAGGCTGGTAACTATCATTAGTAGGCGCAAAAACAATATTATCCCTGTTTGTGCGTGGCGATGTTCTTATCACAGCTGTACCAGCGACCATGTCGCCCAGGCGCTGGCCTTTGTTTGAAGCTGCTATCGAAACTATGGCGGCAATACCGCTGGTAAGTGAAATATCAACCATCCTGAATAGCCAGCGTAACAGGTATTGGCTAAACCGGGGCCGTGTACCGTTTAAACTTATCACCCTTATTTTCATTACCCGTTTACCAAGGCTTTGTCCGTTAAAAAAAGTCTCGCATAATAGGTCATAAAAAACATATATTGCGAATAGCACAATATAATATACTATAGCGGCCGTGTTCAGATTGTCGGCAGCAAACAGTATCCCTCCGAAAAGAAAAGGTATAAAAATGGCAATATCAATCATATAAGCTAACATGCGTTCACCTAAGCCGCCTGTTTCATAATCAATATCAATATTCTGGGTGGTGCGTACACTTATAGTTTCCATCTTTAACAAATATAAAATTGTTATTGAAAATATTGTTGCAGATTGAATTTTTGTGAGTATTTTGAACGAAAAAATAAGCCCGAATAAATGCGCGAAGCCCTGTTTATTAAACAAAATACACAAAGGTGGAAAGACTATGAAAAACAACAAGCAAGCGACCCCGATGAACTTGCCGAATCTTTCATAAGTATTACCGACGATCTTGCTTATGCCAAAACATTTTATCCAAAGTCAAATACTACAAAATATTTGAACGGGCTTGCCGCGGGATTTCATCAATCTATCTACAAAAACCGCAAAGAGAAAACCAACAGGTTCATCACCTTCTGGAAATATGAGCTGCCATTGATATTTTACAAACACCGCAGGCAGTTGTTATATTCCTTTTTATTTTTTGTTGTATTTAGTTTGATGGGATGGCTATCCGCGAAATACGACAATACATTTCTGCGGGCTATATTAGGGAACGACTATGTTAACATGACCAATGAGAACATAGCCAAAGGCGATCCATTCGGTGTATACAAACAGGGCGATTCATCACTGATGTTCCTGATGATCGCATCAAATAATATAAGGGTTGAGCTATCCACGTTTGTGATGGGTATTTTCTTATCTATCGGCACCATATATGAGCTGATGTTCAATGGTATTATGATGGGCTCGTTTCAGTACTATTTTGCCAGCAAAGGATTTGGCCTGCAATCGGTATTGGTAATATGGCTGCATGGTACGCTCGAGCTGTCATCCATTATTATAGCAGGCGGTGCCGGATTGATATTGGGCAACAGCATCCTGTTCCCAAAAACATTTACCCGAATGGTATCCTTAAAATATGCGGCAAAAGATGGCCTTAAGATAGGCATCGGTTTAATACCTATATTTATTACCGCGGCATTTATCGAGAGCTTTTTAACCCGCCGTACCGAAATGTCCATTTGGATAAGCGGAGGCATATTATTAAGCTCGGCCACCTTTATTATTTGGTATGTTATATTATATCCTGCATATTTAAACCGAAAACTAAACCCCAAAAACCTAACCGTAGATGAACCAACCTATTGAATTAAGAAAAACACGCGATTTTGGCCAGATCATTAGCGACTCTTTTACCTTTTTTAAGCAGAACTTTAAATCGCTCACCATCTCGTTGCTCATCATAACCGGTATATTTTTACTTGCAACGGTTATATCAAATGTGTTTACTTATCTGAGCATGGCTGATATGTACTCCGGCAGCTTTACACATTCGCCCGAGTTTTCACAGTATACCGTATCCTACTTTATAACTATGGCGGTAAACGCGCTTATAGCACTTTTAACACAAACTTTTATTCATCTTACAACCTTATGCTATATATCGGTTTACCTGCAAAAAGGAAACAAACAACCGACATTTGATGAAGTATGGGGGTATTTTAAGTATTACTTTTTAAGGGCTATCGGCAGCGGTTTTTTAATTACTATACTGGTTTGTATTGGTTTCGTAATGTGCATTATCCCGGGCTTGTATTTAATACCCATTTTTTACCTTATCATTCCTGTTATAGTTATTGAAAACGCTTCGTTTAAATATGCTTTTAACAAAAGCTTTAGATTGATTAAGGACAACTGGTGGTTTACTTTTGGGGTTATATTTGTTATGGGGTTAATTGTGGGCATGGCGGCCGGTATTGCCAGTATACCTGCAACCGTGGTTACCGTTGGCAGCAGCTTCTTTTCCTTAAAAACTTTTACACTGCCTATCCTTATTATTTCCAGTGTACTGCGCGGAATTATTACCATATCCTATGCTTTGCTATCCATAGCTATATGTATGTGTTATTTTACCTTGTCGGAAGAAAAAGAGGGGCTTGGTTTGCTTGACCGTATTGAGAAAATAGGTAAGGATGATAATGCCGATACAGGATTACCTGCTGAAGAATACTAAATATATGCACAGGTTTACTGGAGCTTTTTTTGCGTTTGTTGTTACCCTGCTATTTTTAAATGTGGCCCGTGCCGATGTTAAAAAAACTGCAGTTAAAAAAGTACCTGCACAGGAACGTATTGATAGTTCTAAAACCCAGGTAAAAAAATTTAACGCGGAAGCCGTAAATAAATTCAGGGCCGATAAGCATTTTAATTATGATGAGGCCCAGGATGACACATCCCTTTGGACCCGTTTTTGGGCATGGGTATGGGATAAACTGTTCGGCTGGCTTAAGTATACCCCTTATGGCGGCAGTATACTTGAATATGCATTAATAGGCGCGGCAGTTGGCTTATTGATTTATGTAATATCAAAATCGCTGGGTATCGACCCGGTTAAGCTATGGCGCGGCGAAGCAAGAAAAGTTGATATGCCTTACAGCGAATCGCTGGAAAATATACATGAGATAAATTTTGATGATGAGATAGAGAAAGCCATCACCCAGAATAATTATCGCCTGGCTGTGCGGCTGCTTTATTTAAAATGCCTTAAGCAATTAAGCGATTCGCAGCTTATACAATGGCAAATTGATAAGACAAACACAGCTTATATACATGAACTCACCAACCCCGGCCAGCAACAAACCTTTAAGCTGATCACCCGCCAGTTTGAATATGTGTGGTATGGCAACTTCGGCATTGATAAACAAGCCTTCAGTAATATCGACACGCTGTTCCAGGACTTTAAAAAGCAATTGCCATGAAGAGTTTACGCGCATATCTGATAATTGGCGGGGCATTGCTTGTAATTTATATCATTGCCCAGTTTAACCGCCCAACACCTATCGACTGGACAGCAACCTTAAGCACTAAGGATAAGATCCCTTATGGCACCTATATACTTTATGACCGCCTGAATGATGTTTTTCCGGGTGATACCATAGTTCCGTACCGGCGGCCCGTTTATAATGTAATTGCTGAGGATTCCATAAAACAATCATCGTATGTGATCATCTGCCATAACATTGAGTTTTCAAAACCCGATTATAATCAGCTCGAAAAATATTTAAAACAGGGTAATGATGTATTTATAGCCGCTCAAGACTTCGGCACCTTGTTTGAAAAAAACCTGGGCATTACAACAGACGCCGAAAACTACTTTAAGTTCACCAAGGACTATGGCATGCCGGTAAGCTTTGTGAGCCCTTATCTCGACCCTAAAAAAACATACGCCATTGGTAAAGGCATGGGCGATATTTATTTCAGCAAGTTTGATACCACCAAAGCCACAATTTTAGGTAAGGACATAAAACATCATGCCGATTTTATAAAATACACTATCGGTAAAGGATCATTATACCTGCTGTCTAACCCTAAATTTTTCAGCAATTACAGCCTGCTGAAACCACAGGGCGCTGCCTATGCCGCTACTGCTTTATCATTTATAAAGAGCACAAAAAAAATAACCTGGGACCAGTATTATACCCAGGGTGATGAAGAAAACGATTCGCCAATGCGGGTATTTTTAAGTCACCCGGAATTGGAGTGGGCCTATTATATCGCCATTTTTAGCCTGATAATTTTTGTGTTGTATGAAATAAAACGCAGGCAGCGCATTATCCCGGTTATTGACCCGCTCGGCAACTCAACGCTTGAGTTTGTGAACGTTGTTGGCCAGGTTTATTACGAAAAGAGGAACAATGATAACATCGCCAAAAAACAGGTGCTTTACCTGTTAACTTACCTGCGCGATGAATACCACTTAAAGACCAATAAGCTGGATAAGGAATTTACAGAAACATTAACCGCAAAACTGGGCCTCGACCCTGATTTCGCTGCGGATCTTGTGGAATACCTGCACTACATAAATGTACAGGACCGCATTAACGACAAAGAACTCATATACTTAAACAAACTCATAGAACAATTTTATATTCAATCCAGGTAAATGATGGAAGAAGACGAAATATTTGAACAAAGAACAGATCTGAGCAAGCTTAGTGCTGCTGTAGATCAGATAAAAACAACCCTTGCAAAAATAATTGTAGGGCAGCAGGACAGCATTGACCTGCTTATAGCAGGCATACTGGCCGATGGGCATATATTAATTGAAGGTGTACCCGGCGTAGCCAAAACTTTAACGGCTAAACTGCTCGCCAGATCAATTGATGCGAAATATTCGCGCATTCAGTTTACGCCCGATCTGATGCCTTCTGATATTTTAGGCACATCGGTATTTAACCCTAAAACCACCGACTTTGAGTTTAAGCGCGGCCCCATCTTCGGCAATATTGTGTTGATTGATGAGATAAACCGTGCACCTGCCAAAACTCAATCGGCCTTATTTGAGGTAATGGAGGAACGCCAACTGACCATTGACGGGCATAGCTATAAGATGGAAGAACCTTTTATTGTTATAGCCACCCAAAACCCTGTTGAACATGAAGGCACTTATCGCCTGCCTGAAGCACAACTCGACCGCTTTTTGTTCAAGATAGAGGTGAAATATCCATCACTTGATGAGGAGATAGCCATCATTACACAACAACATCAGCATAAAACAGTTGATCAGTTACATGATATAAAACCGGTATTATCGGGGCCTGAGATTGTATCACTCCGTCAACAGGTTAAGGGTTTTCATGTAGAGGATAAGCTGATCGTTTATGTTGCCAAGCTGATAAACGAGAGTCGCAATAATAAAGCGTTGTTTTTGGGTGGGTCGCCGCGTGCATCGCTGGCTATTATTAATGCAGCTAAGGCGCTGGCTGCCATCCGCGGGCGCGATTTTGTTACGCCTGAAGATATCATCTATGTTGCTGCACCTGTTTTAAGGCACCGTATTATGCTCACCCCCGAAAAGGAAATGGAAGGCGTTACACCTGATGATGTTGTGGCACAGCTGATACAGAAGATTGAAATACCGAGGTGAGGGTGGTGAGTAGTGAATGGTGAGGGGTGAGTAGTGAAAACATTGATGCGAAAAGTATTAAAAGATCAATAGTAATTAGTAAGTGAAAAAGATATTCGGCTTATTTTATAAGAACTTGTTTTTAACTAACCGGCTGTTCACCTTGCTGGGGGGCTGCGTGGTGCTGTTTTTGTTCGCGTTCTTTTTTACGTTGCTGGGCATAATACCCGAGCTGGTTTTTTATACGCTGATAGCACTTGTTATTATTGATATTTTCATGCTTTATCGTACCCAGCGCGGCGTATTTGCAAAGCGCCATGCGCCCGACCGTTTAAGCAACAGCGATGATAATGAACTGGGCGTATTTATTGAAAACTGGTACCCATTTAACATCAACGCGGGTATTATTGATGAGATCCCCTTCCAGTTTCAGCGTCGGGATATTTTGTTTAAGACATTTTTAAAACCACGCCAGCGTAAGCTGATCAATTACACACTACGCCCAACCAAACGCGGCGAATATGAGTTTGGCGATATCAGGGTTTATGTGCAATCGCCATTAGGGCTGATCAGGCGGCGTTATAATATCAAGCAGGCTGAAACACTAGCCGTGTACCCATCCTTCCTGCAAATGCGTAAATATGAGCTGATGGCCATCTCCAATAACTTATCAGAGATCGGTATAAAAAAAATACGCCGGCTGGGCCACAGCATGGAGTTTGAGCAGGTAAAAAACTATGTACAGGGCGATGATTACCGCACCATAAACTGGAAAGCCACCGCACGCCAGGGCAGCTTAATGACCAATACTTATACCGATGAGAAATCGCAGCATGTGTATTGTATTATTGATAAGTCAAGGGCCATGAAAATGCCTTTTGAGGGATTGAGTTTGTTGGATTATGCCATAAATGCCAGCCTGGTGCTCTCAAACGTAGCTTTGTTAAAAGAGGATAAAGCCGGGTTAATTACCGCAGGTGAAAAGATAGGCTCGGTTATAGCTGCCGACCGTCGGCCCACACAGATCAATAAGATACTGGAAGTATTATATAAAGAAAAAACCCGCTACCTGGAAACCAACATGGAGCTGCTTTACGCAACCATCCGCACGGTAATTAAGCAGCGTAGTTTGGTGGTATTTTTTACTAATTATGAGAGTCTCTCGTCATTACAGCGGCAGTTGCCTTTTTTAAAGCGGATAGCCAAGTACCATTTGTTATTGGTGGTGTTTTTTGAGAACACAGAATTGAAAAAAATCAGCGAAAAACCGGCTGATGATGTGGAAGGCATCTACATAAAAACCATTGCTGAAAAGTTTGCTTACGATAAAAAGCTAATTGTAAAAGAGCTGGCGAAGTATAATATACAATCTATTTTAAGTACGCCGCAAAACCTTACGGTGAATACCATTAA
>Ga0206832_10045_pt1 | contig 30362 bp, 22 predicted proteins | sample Alteio_BWOrgCont_74_FD_152896 | JGI IMG/M metagenome (GOLD analysis project Ga0206832, IMG submission 152896) | Enriched cells from forest soil in Barre Woods Harvard Forest LTER site, Petersham, Massachusetts, United States -... | ecosystem: Environmental > Terrestrial > Soil > Temperate forest >... | reverse complement strand
CCCGGTTGATACTGCGCTCATCAATACATACTACCGCAACGGTGGTATTGACGATACATATTCGCCACATGCCCCGTTGCCTGCAGGGCAGGGAATACAGATTTATTTGGGCAGGATATTTCTGCCAAAAGATACCGAGGTTGAATATTTCTGCAAATACGACCCACATTTTTCGCAAGCAACCGAAGCCAGTGCAATTTACAGTTACATGCCTGCCAATTTGCACCATTTTATTATGTGGTTATTTCAGGCCGGAACCTCAACTATTTATGCACCCGGTATCAGGCAGCTTGACCAGGCTTCGATGGAGCATGATTTGTACGGGGTGCCAACTGCACCGGGTTACTGGAGTTACCTTTTGCCGCAAAACAGCGCATTTTTTTATCCGCAAGGCACTATGTTTGATTTGGATGTCCATATCCAAAATCCAAGCGTAGATTCGGTTTACAGTAGCGACCTTTATGTAAATATTGCTACACAGCCCGTGGGCACCGCCAGCAAGTATATGCAGGTGCTTAATTATCCCAATCTTAATATTTCGATACCCGAAGACGGGCAGCCCCATACGTTTCCTATCGTAGCGACTGATTCGTCGCAAACGCAATATTGGAATATCTGGAAACTGATGACACACACCCATAAATACGGAACCGGTTTTGATGTGTACATGCGTAATGCCGATGGGTCGATGGGCAGCCAAATATATGATGGAAATTATAGTTATGAAGAAGGTTTTAATACCGGTTACTACCGGTGGGGGCCGCATGTTACCATACGCACATGGCCCGCCGACTCGCTATTAGTTGTAAATCCTTTTAGTGGTTTACTTGGCGAAGGAACCTTTATAAATACTGCCGGACCGAATCCCGTGGTTTGGGGATTTTCGAGCGCAGCTGAAATGGAGGATGTAACTTTCTTTTACGTACCCGGCGATAATCTTTCGGCTACCGGCATTAATACCCCAAATGCCGAGCAGCCTTCAGTAAAGGTATTTCCTAATCCGGCCACTAACGATTTTTTAGTATCGTATAGTTTGCCCCAGCCACAAGCGGTTGAAATTTGCCTGTATGATATTACCGGTAATAAAGTTTCGACGCTTGTTAACAACCAGGCCGCCGACAAGGGAAGCTACGCATACCACTTTAACCCCGATGCCTTGCATTTACAAGCGGGCGTTTATTTTGTAAACTTTATGCTTGGTGGAAAAACAGTTACTGAAAAGCTGGTAGTGACTGAATAAGAGAAACACCCCTACCGGTAATATACCGCTCTCGTCCGTTGTTCCAGGTCTTACCACCGTGAGACCTGGAAACTGCAAATGAAAGTTGAGGCCTGCGCTTCAAAAGCTACGTGCATCTCCCTCTCGCCAAAGTTCAGCGTACCCCAACATCCTCCCAATTTACAACCCTCACCCCAATGCCCAAAGAGCGGATTTAATAGAGGAGGGCAAAATTATCGTTTCTGATATTTATTTCTCGTTTTTGATAATTTTATTTACCTTTATGATATGGTAATAATCAGCAAAAGAAAACTGATTGAATTTTACGGGCAGTTACCCAAAGCGAAAGTGCCTTTGCTAAAATGGTACCATCAAACCGAAATAAGTGATTGGAGCAATTTGAGCGATGTAAAAGAAACCTTCAATACCGTGGATTATGTAGGCAATGACAGATTTGTGTTTGACATAGGTGGTAATAAATACAGGATAGTGGCTATGATACATTTTTCGACCCGCACACTGTACATAAAATTTGTTGGCACTCATATGCAATACGATAAAATAGACTGTAAAACGATATAACATGAAAAAAAAAGTATCAAAAAGAGAGTTTGAAACAGCCGGAAAAAAGCTGAATGACATACTTGCTATTGCAACTAAAAAAGGTGGATTTGAGTTTCTGTCTGCCAGGGAAAAAACAGCGCTTGCCCAATACACCGGGATTGTAAAAACGTATGAGGATATACACTATGCTATACCTATGCCTCAAACCGTACAGGGGCTCATCGAATTGAAAATGTATGAAAGGAAATTGAAACAAAAGGATATCGCCAAACTATTGCATACAACTGATACCAAACTATCTGCTGTTATGCACCGCAAAAGAAAGCCGAACATAGATTTGCTTAAAGCCATGCACGAAGAACTTGGCATAGATGGCAATTTGCTCTTAAAAGTGGTATAGGGATTTTGTCCCCGGAATAGTTGCTTCGCCGCAAAGTCTCCCCCACACATCAAAGCTCAGCGCACCCCAACCCCTCACAATTTACAATTCCCAATTTACACCCCCCAACGCCAATCCGCGCACCCGTAAATCATGTAACTCCTTTCCATAATTGTATAACGCCCTCCGGTGTAAAGAGCCTCATCTTTGACCTGTGAAAAACTATCCTCTATGAAAAAAATCGCCTCCTCTGTCGGTTTAAAAAGATTTTTATGTGGCCTGGCGCTTTTAGCATTTAGCCAGCTATTTGCTCAACCCATAAACAGGCAGCAATTACGCGATGGTTTTCTGCAATCGATGCAAAGCAAAAGCGCGTTGGACATATTTACAGGCAAGCTTGAAAAGATTGCAACAATGTCGCCGGCGCAGGAATGTTACTATGGCATTTGCTACGGTTTAAAAACACAGTATACCGATGGCATATGGGCAAAAATAAAGCTGGTTAATAAAGCAAAAGACCTAATTGACCATGCTATTGAAAGAGACCCCAACGATGCAGAGTTAAGATTTATACGAGTGACCTTAGAGCACTACTTACCCGCGTTTTTAGGTATGAGCAAAGATATACCCAAGGATTTGGCAATAATATTTGCACAGCCTGTTTTTGTTGCCGATAGCCCACCGCTTAAAAAGAAAGCCCTTGAGTTTTTATTAGCTACCCACCGGTGCAGCCTTCAACAAAACCAAATACTACAACTGCAACTGGCAGACCTGAACAAAACCCAACACCTGGAACTGGCAGTGTTAACTGTAAAATAGGGCAATTTCCTTTTACCATGATGATAGCGCTTGTATAGGCATTTAGCTAGCTATTATTATATTTTAATAACCGTCTTTACAACTTGCAGCGGCCACCTCCAACGCTTTTGTCGGGACGGCGCTTTGCCTATCTGCTCTCAGTCAGCAACTGGCAGGTGCCGGGCATGTGGTGGCAGGTGTGCTCGGCATGCAGAAAGGTGCCGCCGTTGATGGGGGTGTTGGTTAAGTTTTTGTCGGCATCAATACATTGGCATACCCAATCTTGTTTGCACGATGAAAGGCAGATGGTTGCGAATAAAGAAAATATGATAATTAAGTTTTTCATGAGGTTTTGTTTTGTGTGTCAACTATACCTTTAAGTCGCTGCTAAAATGCAAAAAAATGGGGATATAGGCAGGGGCAGGCAAAAAATAGGGGTTTGAATGCCTGGCATCAAATATCGGGTTTCCAAAAAATCTTTGTTCTAACATCCAAAATGGCTGGTATTTTTTTGCCTAAAGCACCGCCAATCTTTAACAAAGGGAAATAATTACAACTTATCGGGAAATATGCTCACTGCCCGGGGCTGGTTTGCGCCGCACCTTTGTATCATCAAATTTTTAATAACCATTTAAATCAAAACAAAATGAAAACTCAAGCAAACCAACCAGCAGTAAAAAATGTAGTATTAGTACACGGAGCATTCGCCGATGGCTCAGGCTACAAAGGCGTTTACGAAAACCTTACCAAACTGGGTTACAACGTAACCGTTGTTCAAAACCCTTTAACCTCACTTGCCGATGATGTAACCGCCACCAAATTAGCGCTGGACGCACAAGATGGCCCCGCTATCCTTGCAGGCCACTCATGGGGCGGGGTAGTTATTACCGAGGCCGGTAACCACCCCAACGTAGCGGGATTAGTTTACATTGCCGCTTTTCAGCCCGATAATAACGAAACTGCTTTGCAATGGTTTTTGAGTGCAGAGCCTGCTGCCGAAAACGGAGTGCTGCCTGCAAACGATAAGGGCATTGTATACTATGATAAAGCAAAATATCATGCCGGTTTTTGCGCCGATGTAGATAAGACAGAGGCCGAATTTATGTACGCATCGCAAGGGGCTTTTTACGGCCAATGTTTTGTAACCCCGGTTACTGATGCTGCCTGGAGGAATAAACCAACTTTCGGAATTATAGCTACCGATGATAAAAGCATTAACCCCGATATTCAGCGCAACATGTATGGCCGCTCTAACACAAAGGTTACCGAAATAAAAGGCAGCCATGCTGTTTACATTTCGCAACCCGAAAAAGTTGCCGCTTTTATAGCCGAAGCTGCTGAAAAACTTTCGGCAGAATAGGTGGGTTTCACTTCGCTACATAAGCCCCATTTACCCGAAGTGGTAAATGGGGCTTTGTTGCAATTATAGTTGCAGGTGTATTATATTGCATCAATAACCTATTCAAGCAAGCAATGAAGTTTACGTTAAAGGAAGAGCAAACCGGCGGTGAGCTCATGCTATTCAAAGAAGAGCGTGGCTTTGACCGGGCATTTTTTACCAAAGACCGGTTTAATAAATATTTTACCATTGCCTGGAACCCCGGCGAAAGCCAAACGGTTACTATTGACGGAACGGAATATGAATTTCCTTCAAATACCTTGCTTACACTTTTGTTTAACCAGTCATTCAGTTTTGAAGATTCTTCCTCCATTGTGGCCTGGCAGTTTAACCGCGAATTTTATTGCATTATTGACCATGACAGTGAAGTGAGTTGTGTTGGATTTCTTTTTAGCAGCACCGACCATTTGTTTGTTAAGCTAAGCGAGAGGGCCCGCGAAAAACTACAGTTACTGATGGATGTTTTTACCGAGGAGTTTAAAACCACCGATAACATTCAAAATGAAATGTTGCTGGTATTACTAAAACGGCTTATCATTTTTGTTACACAGCTTGCCAAATCGGCGTATGCACCGGCGCGCAAAATGCCGGAAAACAGGTTTCACATTATCCGCAAATTCAACCTGTTGGTTGAGGCCAATTTTAAAACCGAACATTCGGTTAGTTTTTATGCCGAGCAGCTATGCAAATCGCCTAAAACCTTATCGAATCTATTTGCTATTTACAACCAGAAGACCCCTTCGCAAATTATACACGAAAGAATTATTGCAGAGGCAAAAAGGTTGCTGCTTTACACCGACAAGTCGGTTAAGCAAATAACTTTTGAACTTGGCTTTGAAGATGTAGCGTATTTCTCAAATTTCTTTAAGAAAGGCGCAGGCGTATCACCTTCGGATTTTAAAACTGCATAGGGAAGATTGACCAGTGCAGCTAAATGTGCGAACGTTTGGGGCGTATACCTACCTTCCCATTTCAAACAACCCTTTTCGTTTAATGCAATACCTAAGCCAAAGGCCAGTACTACTTTATAAAACGATGAATCGCTATATCGGCGTTATCTTGAAATGCAGTATTTTTCAAATCAGTAAAAAAAGTGCCCTGGTCAACCATGTCGCCAGATAACTTACCTTCTTTACTGGCATAAAAAACACCGCTTTTATATCGCTCATCCGAAATACCATCTACAAACCGTTTTGCACCTACTTCCAGCTTATGAACCATGCCCCCCATTAATGGAAATACAACAGGCATCATAACATACCTTACCATAAATTCCATTGGCTTAGGCAGATTGCTTGGCGCCATAGTTCCTTTTGTGTTACCGGGGCTAACCACCACAAATTTGAGGTGGGGATATTTTCTTGCCATGGATAACGTCCACATGGTTATTGCATATTTAACGTATCCATACGCCTGCACTGCATCGAATTTATTACCAAAATATGAACCATCAAGCACAGCAGCAAACTCATCTACAGAAGAAGTTTTCATCGAAACCGGTTTCATTCCAAGCGCCTTTACGCCCGGTACAGCTTCCGCACTAACTGCTAATACGGCTTTTTTCAATTTATCACGTTTAATTAATTCCTCTACTAAAATTACATGGCCTAAAATATTGGTAGCAGATAATTCATTCATACCGGAGGGGGTAATTTTGCCGGCAGTTTTGCCAACCATTCCACCTGCGTTTAAAATTATAGCATCAATAGGTTCCTTTATTTTTTCTACTGCCCTTCGTACAGAATTTGCATCCGAAACATCCCCAATAATAATTTCAATAACCTTTTTTCCGGTTTGCTCCTCAAGGTCTTTTTTCGCTGCCTCCGCTTTCGCCTGATTTCTACAGAAAAGAATGACCTTTTTTGTTTCATTTTTCAATGCCAACTGACGGGCGGTCTCTTTTCCAAGCCCAATATTGGCGCCGGTTATTAATATGCTTTCGTTCATTTTTTGTGTTTTAATTGAAGTGATTAGTGTAAAAGAAAACCGCTGATTGATCGTGATTCACTTTAATTCGATAATGCAATATTACGAACTTCGTAATTAATAATCAAATTTTTTTTCGTTTATTTTTCCGACACTATTGCGTCAGCAAGTTTATTGATGTGCTTGATCAATGTAGTTTGCTCTTTCTCGCCGAAATGCGAAAGCACTTTTTTTGTCATCGATTTTTTTCGGGTTAAAAACGCTTTGTAAGATTCAAGGCCTTTTTCGCCAAGGGCAACTTTAACCACGCGCCTGTCTTCATCCGAGTTATAACGCACCAGGAATTTATTGGCAACAAGTTTATCTGCAATACTTGTTAAGGTGCTTAAAGGCGCCTTTAAATAATCGGCTACCTCGCTCATTTTTGCATTTTTATTGTCTCCTACAAAAGCTATAATCATTAGTTCCTTTTTATTTATTCCGCCACATATCTTACAGCAATACTCAAAATCGCTTTCTATTGCATTGGTAAGGCTAAACATTGCAGCAATAAACTGATTCATATTATCATCCTTCACTGGCATGGTCAATTATTTTGTTTGTCGCTTAAAAAACGTAAAGTTACGAAGTTCGAAGTAAAAGAATCTTTAGAAATTTTAAAAAGGGCCGGTTGCAGCGGGCAAATGTCGCGTTGGTAACCTCATTAGCAATAAAAATTTGTTAGCTTTAACATATATAGTTGGTTTAACGCTAAAAATACGCTTATGAGATTTTTTATACTTGTATTGTTGTTTCCGTTTTTTGGTAATGCGCAACAGCGTGATAACGGGCGCCCGTTTCCGCAGCAACAAATAAACGAGGCTATTCAAAAAGCCTGGGATGAAAGAGATAACCCGATACCGGCGGCCAACACACAGGCGCAACCGGGTAAGGCTTCTCCCTCGGGTATTTATCATTACCTGCAGCAGCAAAGCCCCGAGGGTAGAGCGCAAAGGGCCAACACCATGAAAAGCGGGACTTTTTTTTATGTTGGTATGACGCCCCACGATACCCTGCGTGTTACCGGCAACTGGCAAAGCAGCAGTAGTATTGCCGTTATTAACGATGGGGTACTTATTTTCGACAACGCTAATGCCACCATCAACGGTTCGCTGATAGTGGTTGGGCAGGGGCAGGTGCTGGCTACCAATTCGTATTTTCGTTTTCCGCAGCAATATTTTTACCAGTGGGGGCTTGAGGGCGACGGCAACGGCCTGTTACAAATGCGCCATTGCACGCTCGATTTTAATAACATGGCCACACCCTGGAGCATGGCCGGTACCTCAACCTTTAATTTACAAAATGTGCAATTTACTTCCAGCGCCTCAACCATTGGTTTAAATGCCCATGCACACTTTATAGTTGACACCGCCAACCTGCTGGGCGAAATTGTGGCTACCGATACTTGTCAGCTTACCCTTGCTAATGTAGATACGGTTATAGTATGGCACCATGTGCAGCGCGGTGCGGGCCTAACCTGGACCTTCCCTAATGGATATCAGTTGCAGCACTATGCCATAGGGCCCGACTCGACCGGTGTAAGCGGTTTGCAATACAGCATCGAGCTGGATAACATTGCGCAGGTGCATTGGGCGGTAATGCCCGAAAACAATACGGTTGTAAACATTAGCAATTCAACCGTCAGGTCGGTGGCTTTAATTTTTAGAGGCACCGATGCAGCCAATGTGCAGAGTTTGGTTGATAATTCGAGCTATACCACCTCGCCCACTTTTTTAAGCGACCGCATTTTTAGGCTTGATAGCAGTTCACTACAAACCTGGGGCGTTTACCCTACCGATACCACGCATGTTAGTATTAACAGTTGCATAACCGGTGAGATTGGAACCAGCGGGCACGCCGAAACAAGTTGCTCATCATCGTTTAGCGATGGCAGCGGCGGTTATTTTTGGGCCAGTGGTTTTGGTTTTCAAACCGCCTCGGGTTGCGGTATGAGCTGCTCGGCTCGGGCTGAACAAGGCGGCACGGTGGTGGTAGGCTTTTGCTCGATTGCCGCCTCTACCGGTTACGCTATTGATAGCGGGCTTTTAATAATGATACAAACCCCCACCATATCGCCACCTATTGCGTACGATGGCTCGGATATATGGGTGGGTATGCTTACGCCGCAAAGCGGAGATTCGGGCTATGTGGTGCCTTTAACGGGCTCGGCGTATATTTTGCGTGGGCCCACCAGCCGGTTAATGACCTTTGCCAGTTATTATGTGGCTTACCAGTTGCAGGGCACTAATGCCTGGACCATAACCGACTCGGTGCACACCACACCGGTTACCCAAAACACGCTTGTACATTGGAATACCACCGGCCTTGCCACCGGGCATTACAACATGCAATTAATAATAAAGGATAACTATAACGATAGCGTTACGGTGCCATCGGGATTTGACCTGGTTATTGGCGTGCCCGACACAACCACCACCGCTATTACCAACATACCCAACAGTGGCATAAGGGTTTACCCCAACCCCGCAACCAACCGGTTAACCGTAACCGGTGACCAACCGGCTATTAATAACATAACGCTGATTAATACCCTTGGGCAAACCATGCTTAATTACAATTGCACCGGCACCAAAGCACCGTTGAATATTGATATTAGTAACCTGCCTGTGGGGGTTTACATTTATAGGGTCACTACCGATGACGGGCAAGTTGTTGAGGGGAGGGTGGTGAGGATGTAGGGGGGGCTATAGGACGGACCGCCGACACGTAGAGTCCCTCCATTTCACAAAGCCGGAAAAGGGGACTCTGCAAGTAACAAGTATGACCAACATATTTTCTTTCTTATGCCCTGCGGGTAAGGTTTTTTAGAAACACCGATAGCGGCACACCGGTTCCTAAAACCGGGTTGTATCCACTGGCAACATGATAAACTGTTGGGTCGGCGGGGTTGGGGTCGCGCAGGTCTATCATAATTGTGTTTTTACTTTCGCGGGCATTGGCTATGGCTACAAGCACTTTGCCATTCCGGTCTTTAAAACCCCAATCGCCATTATCTAAATATTGAAAGCTATGAAAGATAACGCCACGGGCCCAAAAGAAACCACCCTCCGCCTCGCCATGATAATTTACCTTTTCGTAATCGGGCCATGCTATAGAATATATCTCTTCAACCGCCAGCGGAATATCAACCGGTTCCCCTTCAAGGGTGGGTACGCCATCTATAATTTGTATATCATACTCCTCTTCAATATTAAACGTTTTACCGCCCGGCTGCCCGCCTAACCTTTCAACCTCAAAAATTACATCCGGTGATAATTTTACTTTACTAGCTGCCATATCTGATTTACTTTATGTATAAAACTATTGTGTGGTTTTGCAATATTAAAAATAACATTGCAAAGCTCGGTATTCAATTTATTCGGGGCCGGTGGCAAAATGCAATAGTGCAATTACATTTTAAGAATACAATGCCCTCACGACAAAACCCTCCTCCTATAACTGGCCGGTGTTTCGCCAACCTTTGATTTGAATATGCGGTTGAAGGCAGCTTCGGATTGATAGCCTACTGCGACGGCAATTTCGATGACATTCTTTTTACTATCCAACAAAAACTCTTTTGCTTTTAATATGCGCCAGTTGGTTAAATAACCCAGCGGTGTATCACCGGCCAGGCGTTTAAATTCCTTAGCATATAACGAGCGCGACATACCTGCTGCTGCCGATAATTGCAGAAGGTCCCAATCCCTTTCGGGCCACTGGTGCATTACTTTTAGCGAGTTGCTGATACGTTCATCTTTCAGCGCCAGTAAAAAGCCTTCTTCAACATTGGTGCGTTGTAAATACGAACGCATAATCAGTATAAATAGCACCTCAGCCAGGCGGCCTAATATTACCTTGCCGCCAAGTTTCTCGTTACACACCTCCTCGTTCATAAACGATGCAATATTTTGCATCCATAGGCTTACTTCAACATTGGTATTATCTATATGAATTACTTTGGGCAACGATGTTATAAACGGGTGCGGCGTGGCCGAGTTAAACTCAAAGTGGCCGCCTATTAATATTGTCTCTTCTTCATCGCCATCAAACACCGGTTTTTTATCCTGCAATTGCTTAACGTAGTAACCGGCGGGCATGCACCGGGTACCGGGCTTGCTGCAAATTTGATGTGCTGAGCCATGCGGCACATACACAAAATCGCCCACCGCCATTTTAATAGTTTCCTCGCCGGGTATAATTACATAGCAGGTGCCTTTTACAAGCCGCCAAAACTGGCTGTTTGAATCGTGCGCAACCTGTATGCCCCACTGCGTTGTAAAGCGCGCCCGTTGGTAAACAACGGCTTTTAGCTTTACACTATCTAAAATTGAACTTAGTACATCCATGCATTTAATTTAAATACTGATGAGCAAATTTAATGGACTATTGGTGTAAGCCCCGCTTTTAAATCGCCCTAGTTTTGTGCCATAAAAATAAACAGCATGACAACACAACAAGTAGCCGACCGTTATTACGAGTTGGCAAAACAAAAAAGATGGCCCGAATTAGTTGCCGAACTTTACAGCCAGCACATTGTTAACCGCGAACCGGAACATGCCATTGCCATAGGCATACCAACCGTTACCGTAGGCATGGAGGCGGTAAACGCCAAATCTGCCGCGCGGCGCGAAATGATACAGGAAATACACGACCAGTTTTGCAGCGCCCCTATAGTAGCCGGTAACTTTTTCACCCTGTCCATGGGCCGCGATATTACTTACAAAGGCAAGCCACGCATAAAGGTTGAAGAGATTGCCGTGTTTGAAGTAAAGGATGGCAAAATCGTTTTAGAGCAATTTTTTTATTAGCCGTTGAGGGCCGGTTACCGGTGGTTGACATCGGGGGAGCGCAATTAAATCATTGCCCTGCACGTTAAGTAAAAATGAATTGTCGGACGGCCCTGCTTTTATTTTGTCTTCTGCTAAGTGCTGCTTGCAACTTCAATGGCAAAAAGCCGGGAATTAAGCACAACAGCACCGGGGCCAAGTTCGGCGGCGATACCATTTACATTCAACCATTTTATCCGTTTGATAATGAACGGGCGCAACGGGTTGCCATAGAGGTACAAAAGTTTTACCACGTACACGTTTTGATATTGCCGGAGCGCAAAATTTATGATGAGGCCAAATCGCCTACCGGTCGCTATTCGGCGGCAAAGCTTCTTGACTTGCTGGACGGACAACTAAATGGCCGCAAAGGCAAAATACTGGGGTTAACATCATACGATATTTTTTGCGAAAAGAATGGGGTTAAGGAGTGGGGTATTTTTGGCCTTGGCAATTGCCCCGGTAGTAGTTGTGTGGTTTCCGATTTCAGGTTAAAGAAATTTAAGGATAGGACAGAAGAATTTACTATTAACACCACCCTGCACGAATTGGGTCATACATTTGGTTTACCGCACTGCGATTACGATGAACGCTGCTTGATGAATGATGCCAAAGGCACCATCAAAACCCTTTACCGAGAGAAAAGATGGCTATGCCCGCATTGCGCGGCCAAAATCGGATTAACACCTGTGCCAATTTAACCGGCTCTTTTGTTTTAGCTACCAACCCGCACCTGACAAATTTCATATAATCCTTATTCCCTAGGTGCCGTATATAACAATATGGAAGCAAGATTATCTGAGTTAGAACGCCGCTTAAAAAATGAGCTACGGGTTTTAGAAGAACTTGAAGGGCCATTTAAAGAGCGCACACAAGAAGACATTGAGAACCTGAAACTCGAAATTTCGGATGTTAAGCGGTATTTAAAATACAATACTTTTCAACCGGAAGCCGGTGGTGACTTCCACAGCCCTACCAATTAGTCCCATTTAAGCCCCCCTTTTGCACCCCAAATTTTGCGCTGCTAAAAAACATATCTGCCTGACAATCAATATCAATTACAAAATAATTGCAATATAACATACACAAAACCCAACAAGCCACACTACAAGGCAATTACCAAAAGTGAAAATCCCGGAAGGCAATCGGAAAGCAGAGGCCATTTTACACACTCCACCCCGGCAGATTTTCACCACCCTTTTCCGGCTGTTTACGTTTCAACTGTAAACTTCAAACTGTAAACCGTAAACTGCTATTCCCAACATGTCAAACAACGCCCGCAAGTCACAATGCCTGCGTTTTATTAAAATAAGCAATTGTTGCCACATATTTTCAAAAAGTTTTAGGCAGTGTGGGGATAATTGTAAGGGCGAACCCATGTGTTCGCCCTCGTGCGGGCTGGGTAAAATATCATGGTAGCGGATGGCTGTTTGTATTTAACCGCCTACTGATTCAAGAGGGGCCGCCCTGGGGGTGGTTAGGCTTTTCCGTGTCAGCAATAGCAACTCAAATCTTCTCTACCAGAGCGCCGGTATAACTACGCGAAGCCCATTTTAGGGCATTTATACTGATCACTTTTGCACCCAGCCTCTAGCCGGACTTTCAATAATACTCTATTAACCTCTTTCGTACGTACGTCAGGGTATCGTTATCGTAGGTATTATAAAATATCCAGTTGCCGCAAGTATCGTAAGTAATGTGGTTAATACTTACATCAACCACATTATTGGATTCGAGTGTTCGGATAGTATCTATCATTCCCATTTTGTTGTAGGTATAGATATCGCGTTTAACAAATTCGTTTTTCAGATAAAAAAATGCCATAATTTTTCTATGCGTACTATCGTATAAATATACATTGCTTGATGAGGCATTGCCAAATTGATCAATCTCGTCTTCTTCAATCTGGTCGCCTTTTTCATCGTATTTATAACTGTAAGTGCGGGGTGGGGTGCTATTGGCATCTTTCCAGATGAGGTGTTTGTTATCATCATATTTTACATTAAAAGAAATGCGCTGCTTGCCATTTTTATCGTAGCTGTAGTTTTTAATCAAATTACCATTGTCATCATATTCAGAATAAACAGTTGATTGCACTCCTGTTGAATCGTTGATGATGGTGTGCTCAATTGCGTTGCCCCTTTTATCATATTTATAAGCATGGTGGGTAATTATAAAGCTGCCATCGGGTTTGCTATGAACCGTTGAGCTAACAAGACCACTATCATTATACTTATAACTCGTAGTGAAATTAATATCCCCGTTGGGTAAGTAACTTACGTAACGGGTTAAGTGACCATTCGTATCGTATTCATCTATGGTTTTAATAAATAACTTTATATGAACACCTGTTGCATCATACTTTAGCATAGAGTCAATATGCTGTTGTGATCTTACTTTGCCATTTAAATGGTTGAAGCCAAGGCTGGTTCTATTATCGGTTCGCTTAAGTGCCGCTGCCACAAAAGCCAACAAAAGTAGTATTACAATAATGTTGACCTTAGGTGTCATGCATCCAATTTAGGCAGAATACCGAGCCTATAACGTTTGTTTTTGATTAATATGATGTAGAGTCTTATAATTTTTTCCTTCACCGCAGACCTCCCCTTTCCGTCTCACGAAAAAAACCTTATTACCAAGCATTCAAATTATATTGTTTATTTTGCCGATACCGAACTTAATACAATTATCTTACACATAAACTAAAAGCATATGAAACCAAAAATATTATTGCGCATTGCCTCGGTATTGATGCTTCTTCATGCCATTGGGCATACTTTTGGCGTTTACGATTGGAAAAATCCGGTTAACCCGCAGCACCAGGCGGTGATTAACGCGATGGTAAACGATAGTTACCCGTTTATGGGTAAATTAGGTGGCATGGGCAAATTTTACGAGGGGTTTGGCTATGCATGCACCGTTGCCATGTTGTTGATAGTAGCCATACTTTGGCTGGCCTCGGATGTTACCGTAACCACCGTTGAACTTGTTAGAAAAATTCTTATTGTAATGACATTGATTTTAATGGCCTGGGGTACAGTTGAAGTAATTTACTTTTTCCCTTTCGCCGCTTTGTTCACCTTTCTGTCGGCACTGTTAACTATAGGCGCAATTTTCAACTTAAAAAAGGTTTAAATCCAGCAGGCCCCACCCCATTGCTGCGCATACCTCTGAAAGCTACTCCAATAGCTCCGCGTTTCAACGCGGAGGAGACACGGTTAAGGTGTTGGCTTTAGCCTAACCCACGGGCATCTTCACCAATAGCAAGAAATACGTTTTGGCTAAAGCCTGATAAGGGCTCGTACCTCAATCTCCGCGTTAAAACGCGGAGCTATTTTTATCCAGTTGGGCCTTATTTGTAACGCGGGCATTACCGGTTAAAGCATTGATAATGTATTTAAATCCCGCATACAGCACCCTATTGCTGCGCATATATTCAAAAGACGCTTCAATAGCTCCGCGTTTCAACGCGGAGGAGACGGTTAAGGTGTTGGCTTTAGCCTAACCCTCGGGCATCTTCACTAATAGCAATAAATACCTTTTGGCTAAAGCCTGATAAGGGCTTGTACCTTAATCTCCACGTTAAAACGCTGAGCTATTTTTCTTCGTCTCTTTCCTTCCAACTACGCTCTACTACACCAATAGCCTGCAGCCCACAAGTTCGTGCCTTTCCGGGTTAGCGATAGGAGCGGAAAGCCCGGAGCGCCGCTTTGGGCGCGAGGACTTAGAGCGGATAGCGCGCCCCGCCGATAGGCGGGAACCCCAATATTCAATAAATATACATACGCCATAAATTCCCTAACTTTAAGCAACAAAACCTTGGGTTATGAAAAAGCATTTACTCGTATTGGCATGTTGGTTGTGCTGCTTGGCGGCTGTGGCGCAAATAAATGTATCGTTTAATATTAATACTACCGCCGGGGTGCATGCTATTAGTCCGCTGATATATGGTAGTAACGGGCAGAGCAGCGATTGGGATGAAAACATTACCGGCCGGCGCCTGGGCGGTAACCGGTTAACCGGTTATAACTGGGAGAACAATTACAGCAACGCCGGCACCGATTACCTGAACGAAAGCGATAACTACATGCCTTACAGCCTTAACCTGCCCAACGCCGAGTATTTAAAGCCTAATGCCTGTTATAATGCGTTTCACGATACATCGGTGGCTATGCATTGTTACACGGTGCTTACCCTGCCCATGGCCGGTTATGTGGCCGCCGATGGCAATGGTGTTGTAAGCGCCGGCGAAACAGCCCCCTCGGCGCGTTGGAAAACCGTGGTTAACCAAAAGGGCAGCTCCTTTAACCTGATACCCGATACTACAGATGGTTATGTTTATGTAGATGAGTGCATTAATAACCTAATACAAAATTACGGCACGGCAACCTCGGGCACCGGTGTTAATGCTTACCAAATGGATAACGAGTGGGCGCTGTGGAACTCCACCCACCCGCGTATACACCCAAACCAGCCAACGGTTGCCGAGGTGTTGCAAAAATCGAGAGACCTGGCAAGCACCATTAAAATAAGTGATAGTACCGCCGAGGTTTTTGGCCCGGCCGATTATGGTTATGCCTCTTTCCTCAACTTTCAGAGCGCACCCGACTGGAGTAGCTTCACCGGTTACGGCAATTTTATGAATGCCTATTTAAATTATATGAAACTGAGCTCGGATACCACCGGAAGACGGTTGTTAGATGTGTTGGATGTGCACTGGTACCCCGAAGCACAGGGCATGACCAACACCGCCGGCCTTGACCGTGTAACCAACGGCTCTACCGACCCCGGTGTTTCGATAGCCCGTATGCAATGCCCGCGCACCTTGTGGGATTCGAGCTATGTTGAGAATAGCTGGATAGGCCAGTACTACAGCCCCTGCACTTATTTAATAGCGCTTAAAAACGGCGTGCGCGATTATTACCCCAACACCAAAATTGGCTTTACCGAGTTTGATTACGGCGCACCGGGCCATATTTCGGGCGGCATTGCCACGGCCGATGTGCTGGGTATTTTTGCCAAGTATAATGTTTATTTTAGTTCGCACTGGGGCGCGCTAACCGGTTACCTGGCACAGGCCTACAAAATTTTCCGCAATTACGACGGCCACAAATCTACCTTCGGTAATACCTATGTGCAGAGCAACACCAGCGATATTGTAAACTCATCCATGTATGCCTCCATCGAAAGCACCGATAGCAACACCATGCATATTATTGTAATGAACAAAAACTACGACTCAACACTGGTTTCAAACTTCAACATCTCCTCTCCTATTACCTTCGATACCCTTACTGCCTGGGGTTTTGACTCCATTGCCGATACCATTACCAACCGCGGCACCATGGCCATTGCCGGTAACCAGTTTGCCTATACAGTTCCGCCGTTAAGTGTGTATCATTTGGTTTTGAGCAGGCATGTTACCGTGCCCACCGGTATGCCAATAGTCAACCGGGATTTTGACTTCAACATTTATCCCAACCCGGCGCATCAAACCCTCAACATTACCACCGGCATTAACCGGTTTACTTACAAAATAGTGGATGTAACCGGTCAGCAGATTTTAACCGGTGCCACCGTTCAGCAAATTGATGTAAGCAACCTTGCACCCGGCATGTTTTTTATAGAGGCAACTGATATGGGCACCGGTGCGGTGGTGGTTAAGAGGTTTGTGCGGGAGTAGACCGGTAAGAATGCAAATCCATTTCGCACAGAGGCACGGAGGTAATAATACAGAGGAATACAAGAGGTGTAATTGGTATTTCTCGGCTGTTTAACTCCGTGCCTCCGTGCGAAATGCCTTGCAGTTCAAAGTCCCACCACTTAAACCCAATGTATTACTTTAGCACCTGAACACTTGAACACATGAACTCATCCAAACACCTCTACACCATCATAATACTCCTCTCCTGCTTTACAACCACCCACGCCCAAACCACAGCCCAAACACGCTGCAACAACCTGGGCAAGGGCGTTAACCTCAGCAACTGGCTCGAGGGCTTTTGGGAAACCAACTGGCCCGATAGCGCCGATTATAAAAAGCAGTTTTTTTACGATATGAAAACCGCCGGTGTGCAAAGCCTGCGCATGCCCGTTTGCTTTGCACTGGTTACCGATACCGCGCCGCCTTATAATGTAGATACCACCAACCGCGTATTTGCCATTATAGATACCATCATTGCCTGGACCACCGAGTTGAACATGAACCTCATTATCGATAACCACCACCAATGGAACGTTAGCGATACCACCTGGCGCCAGCAGCAACCACGCATGGCGCACCTGTGGGCTGTATTAGCCCAACGCTACAACCACCTCGACCCTAACCGGTACCTCTTCGAAATCCTCAACGAGCCCGCCGGCATTACCAACGATTCGCTGGCGCTGTTTTACCCACCGGTTATCGATACCATCCGTAAATACGCGCCGCAGCACAGCATTGTGGTTTCGGCCACCAGTTGGAGCAACGGCATTGGGTATTTTAACTACTCGCCCCTGCCCGATACCAACCTTATTTACACCTTCCACAGTTACGACCCTTACCAGTTTACCCACCAGGGCTTAACCTTTGTTAACCCGCCGCTACCGGTGGGTGTTATCTTTCCCGGTAGCGTGTGGGACTGGATGATACAAGACATGTGGTATTTCCCTTTAGCCTTTCGCGATAGCTTTAACCTACCGGTGTTCCTCGGCGAGTTTGGCGTGGGCGATAGCGCCGATGCCCAAAGCCGCTGCCACTGGATTGACAGCATCGGCCACCGGATAGATGCCAACCACCTATCGGCGTTTTATTGGGATGTGGTAGGCGATTTTAAAACCTTCCACAGCGGCAACACCAGCCCCGATAGCGTAATGGCCTGCTTTGCCGATGCCCTGCACTGGTACGGCGATAGCATCAGCGCCATACAAAACGTAACGCCCCGGCTACCGGTGCGCATATACCCCAACCCCGCCAGCAACTACTTCACCTGCCAAACACCCACCGGTGAGCCGGTAACCATGCAGGTATTAGATAACACCGGACACGCTATCTATCAAACCCGCTTCACCAACCAAACCACCATACCCACCACAACCTGGGCCCGCGGCTTGTATCTTGTAAAAGTTATAGGCACCGGTGGGGTTGGGGTTGAGAAGATTGTTATTGAGTGAATGTGTTCACGTGCGCATGTGTTCACGTGTTCATGTTGTAATACAGGAGGGGCGGTTTTGTATTACGTGAACACATGAACACGTAAACACATGAACACACTAATGGGGTTTCCCCATCCGCCGCGGCGGAAAGGGGCCGCGCTATCCGCTACAAGTCCTCCTTCGCAAAGCCTCAGTCCGGGCTTTCCGCTTCTATCGCTAACCCAACCGGCAATAATCCCAATAGTCCCAATAATTCCAAATCCCCTAATAATCCCAATAGTCCCAATAGTCCCTTTTACCCCCCCTTCGCACCTCAATTTTCGACTTGTTAATAAAACCTATCTACTTGATAGTCAATATCAATTACAAAATATTTACAATATAACATACACAAAAACCTACAAGCCGCTATACAATCAAACTACCAAAAGTGAAAATCCCGGAAAGCATTCGGAAAGGAAATACAACCAGATACACCTCACCCCTAAACCCACCAAAAAATTTCATTTGGGGAGTTTTGGGGAGTTTTTTAAGCCCACCCGCCCGCACATCAAGCTATTTCACTTTCAACTGCAAATGTTTCATCCCGACTTTTCGTCGGGACGGTAAACGGTCTCACATTTCAAAGAGCGATAATAAAATACTAATTTTGTTATTTCACACTATATTACGAAGGTAAGAAATTTAGAAACAAGGTGCAAGGGGTGTCAATAACTTTTTGGCTGGCACTAAAATCCCCTCTTTTTTTAAGGATGGATGGCCGAAAGCCGGGGTGGTTGGCTATTCTGCATTTGCATTCCCCTCTCTATTCGAAGAATAGAGAGCGCGACGAGCGCAGCGATGTCGGGAAAGGCCCGGCTGTTTGTATTGCCCACCTTTTTCAAAGATAGGGTACTGCATAACGGGGCGAATTGCCTCATAGCCGATGTGGTAAATTATTTTTAGCGGGTAATTACTACTTTGTTGGCCGAGCAATAACCGTTACCGCTAAGTCTGCACGTATAGACACCAGAGTTAAAGGCGTTGCAATTGACGACTATTTCAGTGCTCTGGGTAGTGTTTTGATAAATGAGTCTGCCCGTTAAATCGAACATTTGGATGCTACATGTTGTGCCTTGTTCATTAGCAAAACTAATACGGAAGGTGCCGGCATTGGGGTTGGGCCATATTTTAACCGCAATATCATTTGCAGCGGGTGTTTGCACAAAGGTATATGCGGGATTAAAAGGCAAGGTATTTACAGTGGTGTTAGTTACCACAGGTAAGTTATAATCGAAATACACGTTGGCCTTATTTTTCACCACCCCACCCGGCGACCAGGCCAGGGGCTTAATGCTATATTTTACAAAGCCTGTGCTGGCAATTGTCCCGGTGCCGCTATCGGGCAAATTGATATTGCTAAAAGTAAATGTAAGCAACCTGTTGTTTACGTGCCATGAGCACGGTGCCGATGATGCAAGTATTTTAAACGTACTGAAATCCAGCAACTGGTCTATACTATCTGTTATGGCAACATTGGCGGCGGTGTAGGTGCCGGTGTTTTGAAACATGATGGTATATGTAAGCGTGGTAGACGTATCAATTTCACCGGTGGGAGAAACGTATTTTTCATTAGGGTCGAAAGAACTTACAACATAAGATAAAGCGGTATCAGTATTATTTCGTGGGTTGTTGTCGTTGCTAAATGGATAAATGAGACTTACTGCAGTTATGGCTTGCCCTATGGTATCGTTCGAAGACACGTAAAAAGTTACCGGAAAACTAAAATTAATGCCCGGAGCCAGGGCGGCAAATGGCCAAACTACCGTGTTGCCGGTTATAACAGCACTATCATATGCGCTGTTTAAGAAAGTAAGCGATGAGTCATATTTAAATACCAACTGCGCATTAACAGTGTTGCTGCCATAATTGTAAACACTAAGCCAGTAAACTGCCGAATCGCTGCCGGGCACTAACGGCCACACCGATATATTGGTAGCTAAATCCTGCATTCCCGGTATACGGTAGCATGAAAAATTTACCACTGAATCATTATAAGAAGCTGTTGAAGCAAAATGCACTACACAGGTATCGGCAGGTATTGCATACGTATACGGAGGCAAAACAACACGCACTGTTTGATTACCCGCTGAAGTAATCAAATCGTAATTACCACTCATATCGGTTGCTGCAAAGCTTTGCCCATCGGTAACCATGGTTGTGTATTGTAGAGGGGCATCGCCATCCGAGAATATTCCGTTTGAGTCCAAATCATAAAAAACTCTGCCTTTAACCAGATTAAAGCCGACGGGTAAAGTATCTGCAGGTGGTATACCACCTGGGTTAAAAATATCCAACCCCTGTTGCCCCATATCTAGCACTATGGAGCCATCACTACGCGGATACATGCCTGAACAGGAAAAATACGCAGCCGCGGGGCCAAGCGGATAAGTTTTCCGGGTATTTCCATTTATTTGATACATACCCGAGCTCGCCCAAAAGCTTATTACATTATGTCTATCAATACAGATATTGTTTGCGTTGCACCAACCGTAAATACTTGCTTCAGTAACCCATTGATGACCATTATACATATACAGCGTTACGCTATCATTATCCCTTACAGTAACCCACATCTGCCCTTGAGTGTCAACAGCCATACCCATAGTTTGCGTTTGTCCGGGAAAAGGAAGTTTCCAGATACCGGCACTATCGTAGTATAATATGTTGTCATAATTCGAGCCACCTACATTTGTGTCCCGCACCATGCAAGTCATAAACAAATTAGAGTCTGTAGCCATACATAATATGGGATCAAACAATGCACCCTGGCCTCCATATTGCAATGGAGCATCAACAAATGTAAAATTACCATTACTTAAACAAGCAACGCCGGTACCATACGAATTTGAATAGGTGCCTGCGCAGTAAACTTTATCCTTATAACAAGTAACCACACGGGAGTATATATTATGGGGCACCGTGTATATTGAGCATGTCGACATGTTAATCAGATAATTAGTATCGGAAGTATCAGTAGTATACTTATATCCTACACCCCATACATTGTTCTTATTATCACAGGCTGCTGCCATAAATCCAAGAGTATCGATACAATAATTTATTGAATTATGGACAACAGAGTTATCGGTCTTAAAACAATCGCGCTGGGTTCCATTTATGCGATAAAGATTACCGGCAGTATCCTGCCACTCCATCCTGCTTATCGCTGTGTTGAACTTTAGATCAACATTGCCCAGTTTTATTCTTTCCCATGTGTTACCTGGTTTTAACCTCCAAAGTCCGGTTGGCGTAATACTGTCGCCATCATAACCAAAGGCGAAATACATGTTCCCCTCATCATCTGCATCAATAAAAGCCGCGTTTTCCTGCGTCACAATGTGTGTTGCAAAAGGGGCATTACCGGTATCAATAAATTCATCTTTCCAAGCGCTGTCGATAGGATTATAGTAATAAACTCCATAACGGTAGGCGCCCGTTGTCTGGTTAACATTTCCATGGGGCAGTTTAATGCTGCCATCGGGCTTAAACGTAACATGCAATACATAATCGCCACCTGGCAAAGCACTGGTAACAAAGCTGCTGTTGGTCCATGTTAACAGCTGGTATGAAGATGCGCCCAAGGGCTGGCTGAGTATGTAAACCATGCCATTATGCGCGTATATCATGTTGGTCTTATCATCCAGATAATTCCATACCTGTTGTTGGTCGGGGCTCAAACTTGGCACGTTAAAAGAGGCCCAATTACCGGCCGAATCGCACTTAAACATTTTGTTCATATACTGGTAATAAAGCCAGGCTATACCACTTGCTTTATCAACAGCAACATAAGGTGGCGAACCATTATTTCCGTTCAGCGCTACTCCATTCAGCGTAGTTAGCACTTGCCAGGTTGAGCCATCGTAATACAGAACGTTTGAGCTTCCGCCGCTCCATACATGTCCATAGTTATCTGCAAAAGGTCCGGTAAAGAAATCGTTTAGAGAGACATAAGCTAATTGAAATAAGCCCTTTGCATCATTATAAAACTGGTAATAGCTATCCGCATATCCGCTGGCAATTTTGTTGCCCGTAGCAGGGGCGTCAAATAAACTAAAGCCGCTGTACAGAGGCGAATTGGCAACATCAAACCTCTGTATGTTACCCGAAAGTGTATCATACTTAAAAAGCGCGGTTGATGTAGTAAACCAGATATATTCACCATCGGGTGTCATGCTGTTTATCTGTATATCGTTAGTAAGGTTGGTATACATATTTTGCGCACAGCAGCCTGCGGTAAGTAACATAGCTGCAATAAAACATTTTAACGAGCGCATCATAGTTTGAAAAATTAATTAAATGTAATACTAATTTTTTATCTTCTCCGGTTGTCACACGTCAATCGCAATTTTCCCTCATAGCAAATCTCCTTCCTACTGCCAGCCCATCCTAACATCCGCCAATTATCACATTGGCTAATCATCACATTGTCACATTAATACAATAATTCGTTAATTCGCCCCTAAACACAAACGCAACAACCATGCTACTACATCCGGGCAAAACCAAATTCGAGCACTTAGATACCGAGTCGCAAAAGATAATGTTTGATACCATTGCCTTTTTCGAAAAGAAAGGTAAAAACAAACTTACCGATGATGACCGCAACCTGGTTTGGTATGCAGATTTTTTAGAATTTGTAAAAAGCGAAAAAATCTTTGCGCGGCTAATGACACCCGCCGGTTACGGCCCGGCAGATGCGCGTTGGGACACCTCGCGCATTGCAGCCTTTACCGAGGTGCTGGGGTTTTACGGTTTGTGTTACTGGTATACTTACCAGGTATCATCACTGGGCCTTGGGCCGGTATGGATGAGCGGTAACGAAACCCAAAAACAAAAAGCCGCAGCGCTTTTAAACGATGGCCACATCTTCGCCTTCGGACTTAGCGAAAAAGAGCACGGCGCCGATATTTACAGCAGCGATATGGTAGTAACCGCCACCGGTGATGGCGGCTTTACGGCCACCGGTCGCAAATACTACATTGGCAATGGTAATAAAGCCGGCATAGTGTCGGTATTTGGTAAAATGGCCGATGGCAGCGGCTACGTGTTTTTCGCTGTCGATTCGCAACACCCCAACTACAAACTGGTAAAGAACGTGGTTGACAGTCAATCGTACGTGTCCGAATTTGAACTGGTTAACTACCCCCTTACACAAAACGATATTCTGCACACCGGCGATGCTGCGTGGGATGCAGCGCTTAACACCATCAACATTAACAAGTATAATTTGGGTTGGGGCAGTATCGGTATTTGCACCCATGCATTTTACGAGGCCATTAACCACGCCGCCAACCGCAACCTTTATGGTAAATTTGTAACCGATTTTCCGCACATACAAGACCTTTTTATTAAAGCCTATGCGCGCCTTACAGCTATGAAACTGTTTGCCCTGCGCGCTACAGATTACATGCGCACCGCCAGCGCCACCGACCGCCGTTACCTGCTTTACAACCCCATGGTTAAAATGAAGGTAACCACCCAGGGCGAGCACGTAATTAACGACCTGTGGGATGTAATTGCCGCCAAAGGTTTCGAGCGCGATATGTATTTTAAAATGGCAGCTAAAGATATCCGCGCACTGCCAAAACTCGAGGGCACCGTGCATGTAAACATGGCGCTCATCATCAAGTTTATGCCCAACTACTTTTTTAACCCGGGGCAATTTCCTGAAATCCCTACGTATAATCAACCGGTCAACGATTCGTTTTTATTTAACCAGGGCCCAACCAAAGGCCTTGGCAAAATTCAGTTTCACGATTACAGCAAGGCGTACGATGCCTGCAACCTGCCCAACGTAAACCTTTTCAAAGAACAAATAAACCTGTTTAAAGAATCGCTGCTAATGGCCGGCCCCGACGCGGCACAACAAAAAGACATCGACTTTCTCCTCACCGTCGGCGAACTGTTCACTCTCATCGTCTACGGCCAACTCATCCTCGAAAACGCTGCACTTTATAACATCGACGACGCCATGATTGACCAGATTTTCGAAGTCATGGTATCCGATTTCTCCGGCTTCGCCCTGCAGCTCCACAACAAACGCAGCAGCACACCTGCACAAATGGAGTACGCCTTCAAAATGCTCAAAAAGCCGCTGGCCGATGCCAACCGCACCCAAAAAATATGGAACCAGATTTACAGCCTTAAAGGCGCTTATGAAATGGCTAAGTAGGGTTGTAAAAACATGCGATTTCGTTCTTCGCAGAGTTCCCAACCTTAGGAAGTGAGATACGGCGAAGAAAAAGTAGTTTGTATTTAAATCTAATTCCCCCTACTCTATCACCATCTTTCTAACCGCCAAAATATTTCCATCTGCCACAAGCGAGTAAAAATAGATGCCGGGGCTAATGTTATTGGCGTTAATACTTACCTGGCCCACGGCATCAGGTAGTTTGTAGCTGGCACTTTCGCGGCCAAGTAAATCGTAAACAATAAGCGCCGCATTTTTTGCACTGGCGGGAAGCGAGTATTTGGCAGTAGCCTGAGCAGAAAAGGGGTTGGGATAAATTTGCAGCCATGAGCCTTTGGCCAAATCATTTACATTTTCTACCTGGCTGGTATCACACTTTAACCTGGCTACAAAAACATTCTCAGTACCTCCTATAATATGCAGTGTATCGGGGCCTATCACAAATGGGTCCACCTCAAAATCAGCTATAATAATTGCATTGCCCGACCGGTCGGCACATATACCATCTCTAAACTCGCCGCCGCTTGTAAGGGCTGCATCGCAAACTACATCACCTTGCGTATTGAGTGTAAAAATGAACATGGGGTCGTAAGACCCTGCCGGTAGAACAAGCACAGTGGAATCGCATGTGACGGTGGCACCCCGAAATTGGCCGTTAACAAATACATTACCGTTTGCAGATGCAGCCACGTTGTAAGCATAAACAAAGCCCGGCGCCTGAATTTTTTTAACCCATTGCACCGTACCCAGCGAATCAAATTTTGCAATGAGGCTAACAATAGAGCCCGAACCAGCGGTATTGTGAAGAATTGTGTTACCAAAATTAATCGAGTCGCCGTAAAACATTTCCGTGGTGTAGAGGTTCCCCGTTTCGTCGGTTGCAATATTTGCCCCTTCAGCAATGCCGATTGTGTTTTGAGCCCAAAGTAATTGCCCTGCAGCATCATATTTTACAATAAACATTTCCTGGTGGTATGGGTTATTGGTATCGATGTTTGTTTGCGTGTTGTGCAAAGTTATAGCATCAAGTTTTATAGAGTCGCTGTTGAAAAACCCGCAAACAAAAAGATTCCCGTTATTATCGGTGGCAACGGCGGTGCCTGCATCATTATCATCGCCGCCAATGTCCTTAACCCATACAACGTTACCCAAGGCATCGTATTTCAATACAAAAGCATCGGTATAGCCGGTATCGGTTGCATTATGTAAGGTCATTGAACCAACACTTATCGAGTCGGGCAAAAAATTACCGGTAACATAAACGTTGCCACTCAAATCTGTTGCAATGCCATTTGAGGACTGATCGCCGTTACCGTAAATTCCTTTGGCCCAAAGTACATTGCCCGCACCATCATACTTGGCTATAAAAATATTTTCATTATACGGGTAGCTCAGCGTGCCTTGCCTTAGCACGGTAATATTGTCAAAGGTAATTGAGTCGCCCCAAAAGGGCCCGGTAACGTATACACTGCCGCCGGTATCGGTTGCCAGGCTAAACCCCCATTGGGCATCGGGCCCACTGGCTTTTTTGGCCCACAACACATTACCGGCCGAATCATATTTAACGATATAAAATTTAAGGTTGCCATCTCTCAATGTATTCAACAAAGTGTCGGGGGCAAAAAAAACGGTGTCGATAAAAGCGCCGGTAACAAAAACATTGTTATTCCTGTCGGTAGTAACACCCCAGCCTTCGCCATCACTACCGTTGCCATGAGATGTTGACCTTTGCACCCATTGCCAATTGATGCTTTGCGCAAATAATAAAACGGAACTAAACCAGAAACAAACAAGTAAGAGGAGTGTTTTTTTCATAGCCGTATATTTAAGTATTTAAAGATACCGCTTTTCCCTTCTGTTTTAATTTTAAGCAGTAAGCCCCGGCTTACTTATAAGCAGCCAACGAATGGTTTTGCCCTTTTGTGGAATCGGGGATACTGCGCATGAACGCCCCCCGCAACCTTCAGAGGGGAGCCGCTGCAAAGAAGAAAAATTATTTGCCGTATAAATGGATTTTTTGTCCGGTTTCTGACAAACTACCCTGGCGTACATTCCCAACCATCAGAAAGGAATTACTTCGAAGAAGAAGTAACTCTATTTTTCTTCCGTATTAAACCTTAATAATGTACTTTTTTACCGGTTAAGTAATGCAGATGTTCGTATCGTAAAATTCTATCAGGGTTAAGTTGTACATTTTTAAAACGGGCTTATGCAAAAAAAATATGCTCAAAAAGTTCCGGCTTCGATAACGATTTCCTACGCCGCAGCATCCCATCCTTCGGAAGGGAGGTAATGCTAAGCAGAAATGAAAAGAAATTTTAATTATATTTGATTACCCCGTTCTCCACCACACATTGCAAACCGGTAAAACGAATTTTATGAAAGCAAAATTCTCTACACTACTTATAATACTGTTACTGGCTGTTGGTGGTAAGGCGCAATATCATTGCATACCTTCTATACAAACCCACGGCAACCCGGGGTGCGGCGAGGTTTTATACCATGGCACCAACTGGCACAGCGGCCTTTTACCAGGCCCGGTAACATGGCAGGGCGTGCACAACATTGGTTTCCCGTTTTATTTTAACGGGCAGTTGGTAACCCAGTTTAAGGTAAATAACAACGGCCTTTTAACTTTTGATACCGCTACAACCCTCAGCGGACAAATAAGCGATAGCAATGTGGTTTTGCCCAATGCGCAAATACCCGATAAATCAATTTGCTTTTTAGGCGGCACACCCATAGGCAGTTACACCAATGTGCAATTTTCGCAGCAAATCAATTATTCGTTACCGGTGCCCACATTGCAATGCTGGATAACATTTTTTGCAGTGGGCAACTCAACCGCATCTATGTTTACCTGCTGGTCTATTGTATTGGAGGAAGGCACCAATAATATATATGTGGTAGATATGGGCGCTGATGCTGTTTCAACCATTAAGTTTACGGTGGGCGTACAGGTTGATAGTTTAACGGCCTATATGGCGCCCGGTTCGCCGCTTATTCAAAACATATCTCACCAGGGCAGCCTTTATGCAGTGGGCAATTTTTATTATGCCTTTTTACCCGATAGCGGCCATGTATCTGACGGAACTGTGCTGAGCAGTTCGGTGCCATCGTTTTTAAGCCTTACCAATGCCCCTTATACGGTAAAAGCAAAATTCAGAAACCTGGGTAAGGATACCGTTACCAGCCTGCGCATGAATTATACCATTAACGGCGGAACCACCGTAAGCCAAACTTTTACCGGGCTGAGCATACCTACCGGTAACACACAGTGGTTTCAGTTTACCTCGGCGTTTAATCCATCAACTGCCGGCACTTACCAGTTAGATACCTGGGCCGATAACCTGAGCAGCGGCCCCGATGCAGATAACACCAACGACCACTACGTGCAGACTTTATACATTGCCAATAATTTACCCACACGCCGTGTTATGTGCGAAGAGTTTAAAGGCACCTGGTGTACTAACTCGGGTTACTGGACCGCGCAATACGACACGCTGCTAAGGCAGAATACCAGTAAGGCCTGCAGCATGCATTACGAAGAATCGCCGGGGGTAAACTGGGGTTATGATAACCGGCAGGTAAGCAACCGCGAGTTTAGTTTTTACAGGCAAAATGATATACCGGTTAGTTTAATTGATGGCTGGTTATTGGATTACCCCGCTAATTTAAGTGCCACATCGGGTTGGGCGTATGCGTATTACCAGGGCAACCCCTGGATTTTAACGCAGGCCATGATTGATAGCTTTTCGCAGCTATCGGGTTTGTTTTATGCGGCGCCGCAATTAAGCGTTGCCAACGGTAATATAGTTACTGCAAGCGGCACTGTAACGGCTGCCTTAACGCTGCCAGCCACTGCCAACTGCCGCCTTTATGTGGCATTGGTTGAAGATACCATTTACCCAAATGCCGGTAATACCTATTTTCCGCCCACCCAAAGCCGCGAAACTATTTTGTATAATACCAACCGCATTACTTTAACCGGCGATACAGGCTTGTTTATTGGCCACCCGGTTGCCGGGCAGGTTGATTCATTTAGTTATCATTATGTAATTACCGATACCTCGTGCCACCCTTCGCGCCTGCACGTTATGGTATTTATACAAGATACCCTTACCCGCGAAATCTATCAATCGGCCGAGTCGTCGGGGTATTCGGCTAATGCGTGCAGCCCCACTTATGCTACATTAAACGATTCTATTTGCAGCGGCGATACAGTGTATGTAGGCACCCACGGGCATTACAGCGCCGGTATTTTTGTTGATACGTTAACCAATAGCAACAGTTGTGATAGTATTGTAAATCTTACGTTGACTGTTAGACCGGTGCCGGTGGTAACGCTAAACTACGATTCTCTGGCGACTCACTTTGCTCCGCCATTTAACTGGTTATATTGTTTGGGGGGTGAGGAACCGCCCATACTGCTTAATGGTGGGGCACCGATGGGCGGGTATTATTATGGGCAATATGTTTCCGGTGATACCCTTTTGCCCATACCTTTTAATTATACAGGTCCACGTAACGATACACTATTCTACAGTTACACTGATTCAATTACCGGTTGCACAGCCGTGGCCATTAATGTTTTTGAAGTGAACATTTGCGAAGGCATCAACACCATTAACCCCAACAACCTCTTCACCCTATACCCGAACCCCGCCAACGATTATGTGATGATTGATTACGATGCGGCCTACACCGGTAGCACGGTTTTGGTAAAAGATATAACCGGCAGAGAGTTATTTAAAACGCAGTTAAGCGCCAGCCCGCAGCAACTAGCTACCGGTAGTTTGCCACCGGGTGTTTATACGGTTATGCTTTACAACAATGGGCAGGTAGGTGCAAGGTTATTGTTGAAGGAGTAGTGGAGGGCGGGGTAACTAACCATAATAAACCCCTGCAAAACCTTATTTTCGCACCGGTGTTGAACATGAAAAATATTTTCTTTTTTATATGCCTGATGGCTATGGCCGGTACCGGTGCGGCGCAACAGGCCGATAGTTTAATTAGGTCGGGTAAGGCCAAAGGCATGGCATATAACTACGCCGGTGCTATTGCCGATTATACAGCCGCCATTGCCCTAAGCCCCGCCAACGATAGCGCTTACACCTGCCGCGGGCATGCCTGGTACCGTTGGTATGGTTACGAAGCAGCCCTGCGCGATTTTGACACAGCGCTGCGGCTTAACCCGTTTTCGTATCATGCCTATGCGGGCCGTGCGCTGGATGAGGCGCACATGCGCAACAAGGCCGCCGCCATGGCTGATATTAATAAAGCCATTGCGATGCAACCCGATAGCTCGTGGTTGTATATTGTGCGCGCCGAGGTGGAACGGGTTTTTAAAGATTATACCGCCGGGTTAAACGATTGCAACCGGTGCCTGGCACTTGATAGCACCGATGTGTATGCTTATTTTCAGGTGGCGTTTATAAAGGGCGACCTGAAAGACTACACCGGTGCGTTGCAAAACCTGAACCGGTGCTTTAACTTTCACCCGCACGACTCGGGGGCCGTTTATAATAACCTGGGCGTGGTATATGGCAAAATGAAAAACAAAAAAACTGCCTACCAGTACTACAACACTGCTATACAGTTAAACATGGGTGCTATTGATATTGCTTATGGTAACCGGGGCTTATCGGGCTTGTATATTGATGAACGCAAAAGCGATTTGGAACAAGCCCTGGTGCTTGAACCGCGCTGCGCCAAGCATTATTACGACCTTGCCGAATTTTACCAGGAGCGCGGCCGTTACAAAAAAGCCCTATTGTTTGCACAACGCGCCCTTGCCCACGACCCTTACGACCCGCTGTACCATTGCGGTGTTGGTTACATTAATA
>Ga0206832_10044_pt1 | contig 30514 bp, 24 predicted proteins | sample Alteio_BWOrgCont_74_FD_152896 | JGI IMG/M metagenome (GOLD analysis project Ga0206832, IMG submission 152896) | Enriched cells from forest soil in Barre Woods Harvard Forest LTER site, Petersham, Massachusetts, United States -... | ecosystem: Environmental > Terrestrial > Soil > Temperate forest >... | reverse complement strand
GCTGGCCGCAGAGTATTGACGACTCAGTTGCCCAGCACGATTGGGGGTGGAAACCTCATTTTGACCTCGCGGCAATGAGCAAAGATATGCTTGAGAATATTGCACTAAAGACGGGTCATTAAATCATCGTGAATTTTCAATTAAAAAGCCCTTCCGTTTTGGCGGAAGGGCTTTTTTCAATGTGGTAATCAAATGCCTATTTTGCAACTACGAAGCGCTGATGAATGCTCTGGCCTTCGGAAGTAAGCTGCAGAATATACACCCCGGCGCTGAATTTGCTTATATCTAATACCTGGCTATATCGCGCGTTCGAAATATTGACCGGTGCGGAATAAACTACTTTACCGGTAATATCAGTTGCTTCAATTTTGCCGCTTATGGCAACTGAAGATTCAATCAACATGTTAAGCTGGTTTTTGGCCGGATTGGGGTAAACGCTCAGTTGCGCGGCTACCATTGAAGTATTGGCAATTCCTGCAGAAAGGTTCGGAATAACCACCTGGGTGTTGGCTCTGCAGCCTAGCGAATCTCTAACAGTGACGCGATAGGTGCCGGGAGCTAAGCCGGTAATAGTAGCAGTGCTATCGCCATTGTTCCATGTATAGGTATAGGGTGGGGTTCCACCAGTTACTGAAATGGTGGCCGAGCCTATTGCGTTAACCGAATTTGAGTCGGGAGTTTGTGAAGCTACCGTAGCAGCAACAGCAGATGGTTCTACCACCACATTAACCGTATCCATGACTGTGTCAATGCCCGAAGAAACAGTTACATAATAAGTGCCCGCAGCCACATTGTTGATAGTGTATGAGGTTACGCCGGTACTCCATAAGTAGCTGTATGGATCGGTTGGTGAACCGCCCGAAGCCGTTACCGTAGCTGAACCTGAGCCAGCAGTGGCACAACTAACTCTTGAATTAATGCGTGCGCTTAAAGGCGTAGGAGCTGAGTCAACAACTAAATAATAGTTGCTGTAAGCAGGTAACCTGTTAAGACTGCCGTATGAATTAGTATCAACGTTATTAATTAAAGGCGGAACATTGAGGTGAGCCCATATTTTGCCAATGGCGTTGAGGCGATATGTACCCGCAGAGTCAGAAGTAGTGCCACTAAATAACACGCAGCCAAACCCACTCCCGGGTAGGGTGTTCGAACTCTTGGTCCAGGTGATACCTGCCGGCAAGCCTAATATTGCCAACTTGTGGTCAACCCAGGAGTATGTTAAAGAAACAATGCGCGGCGGTTCTTCTGAGTTAACGCAAAAGAAACAACAGGCTAAGGGCGGTGGATTGGACTTTCAATACGCCACCGAATGGAGTTATGGATTGTTTGACGGTGAAATACTTTCGATTTTAATACCGGATATTAAAGGCGGTTCATCGGGCGGCGAATTGAGCGAAGAGTCGGCAACCTACAAGGAATTAACGGGCAAAGGCGTTCCACAAAACAGCGCACTCAACTTTATACAACACGCGCCTTTGTATTGGGGTTCGCAGCAATTTACATCGGGCCCGGTTTATTTTGGGGCAGCCGTTGTTTTCTTGTTTGTGTTTAGCTTGCTTATTGTTCGCAACCGTATTAAATGGGCGCTACTTTCGCTGGTTGTTATTTCAATCATACTTGGCGTTGGGCGTAATACCTTTTTGTATCACATCATATTCGATACGCTTCCGTTTTTCAATAAATTCCGTAATCCATCAATGGCGCTGGCAATTGCACAATTAGCCGTGCCGGCACTGGCTTTATTAGGGCTTAACGAACTTATTAACGGGGATTGGAATAAAGACGACCTGATAAAAAAACTAAAAATTGCCGGCGGAGTAACCGCCGGTATAGTTTTGATTTTTGGTGTGTTAGGTAGCTTCATCTACAGCTTTACGGCAGATGCAGACAAACGCTGGTTTGAAAACAACCAGGGATGGGTTTTAGATGCCTTGAAGAAAGACAGGTCGAGTTTATTATTTATGAGCTCAATACGCTCCTTGTTTTTTATTGGTGCCGCATTTGGCATTGTTTGGCTTTTTGTGCAGAAAAAACTTTCGAATACTCTTTTCATCGGCAGCCTTGCACTGGTGTTCTTGGTGGATGAATGGATGATAGATAAACGTTATTTGAACAGCGATAATTTTGTTGAGGTGAGCAAATATCAAAGCAACCACACTCCGACTCAGGCCGACCTCGAAATATTGAAAGACCCCGATCCGCATTATCGCGTATTTAACACGGGCAATCCTTTTAACGATGCTATGACCTCGTATTTCCATCAATCTATAGGCGGTTATAGTGCAGTTAAACTACAGCGCTACCAGGATTTGATAGAAAATCAAATATCGAAAGGGAATACCGGTGTGTTACAGATGTTGAACACGAAATACGTTATTACAGAAGGGCAAGACAGACAACAAAGGGTGCAGCGCTTTCCGGGCCTGGGCAATTGTTGGTTTGTAAGGGATGTTAAATGGGCCAAAAATGCCGATGAAGAAATGGCTGATTTGACTTCGTTTGACCCTAAAACAACGGTGATAGTTGATGAGCGTTACAGAAAAGATTTACCGGATAACTCAACCGGTAGCGACTCGCTGGCCATAATCAAGTTAAAAGAATACACGCCTAATAAAGTCACATATGCCTATAGTTCGGCTTCAAGCCAGGTGGCGGTATTTTCTGAGATTTACTATGATGGCGGCAAGGGCTGGAACACTTATTTAGATGGTAAATTAGTTCCGCATTTCAGGGCCGATTATGTGCTAAGGGCTATGGCTCTACCGGCAGGCAGCCACCTGATTGAGTTTAAGTTTGAACCGAAGAGTGTGGTTTTGGGTAACAAAATTGCTTATGCGGGCTCGTTTATACTATTTGCGTTTGTGTTTGGAACTTTGGGGTTTGCAGGATTTAGAAGGATGAAAGATATTGAAGCAGAACCAAAACCGGTGGCACAACCAACAGTTTCAAAACCCGGCAAAAAGAAGTGAGTAAAAAGGTTTTAATATTTACATATTACTGGCCGCCAGCCGGAGGCGTTGCAGTGCAGCGATTTCTAAAGTTTTCGAAATTTTTACCTGAGTTTGGCTGGGAGCCTATTATTGTAACCGTTAATAACGGTAGCTATCCTTACTTCGATGAATCGCTGTTAAAAGAGGTAGCCCCAGAACTGCGGGTTTACCGGACGAAAACATTTGAGCCTTTTGAGCTTTACAATTTACTACGCGGACAAAAAGGGAAAACCATGCCGCTGGTTACAGTAGGAACTCACAGTAAAAAAACATTCTTTCAAAAACTGACAGAATATATACGGGCCAATTTTTTTGTGCCTGATGCCCGCAAGGGTTGGGTACCTTATGCGGTTAAGCAAGCAGAAGAAATTCTGACTACAGAAAAAATTGATGCCATTATAACCACCGGTCCGCCACACTCGGCACATTTGATAGGGCTAAAGTTAAAAGAGAAATTCGGTTTCAAGTGGATTGCAGATTTTCGCGACCCATGGACAGGCATTGTTTACAACGATATGCTTCCGAGAACGGAGGCTACGCAAAAGAAAGATTCAGAGTTGGAAACAAAAGTGCTTAAAACCGCGGATTGTACTGTAGTAATAAGCCCGGGCATGAAAGAGCAGTTCGAGGGCCGGGCAAAAAAAATAGTAGTAATATTTAACGGTTATGATGAGAGTAATTTTTTGCCGCTTAGTGAGTCCATATCAATAAATAAAAAAGAAGAATTCTTTACCATTCGTTACATAGGCAATTTAATGGCTAGCCAAAACCCCACCAATTTGTGGAAGGCAATTGCTGAATTACAGCACACCAATGCAGCAAAAATAAAACTGGAATTTACCGGTAGAGTAGATACTGAAATTCAAAACAGCATTGCTGCTGAAGGGTTAAGCGATATAACAACGTATAACCCGTTTACTGAGCAACAAAAAGCCATAAACCTAACCCACACTGCCTCTTTATTACTGTTTGCCATTTTTAATTTACCGAATGTGAAACTGGTAATAACCGGAAAAATATTTGAGTACCTGGCATCGCGCAGCGAGATTATTTCGTTCGGCCCTGTTGACGGGGATGCTGCCGCTATTTTAAAAAGTGTCGGCCGCAAACCGATGATTGATTTTAATAACTACAGCGAAACTCTAAACCAGCTGCAAGCTGCTTATAATTATTGGTCACAAAACTCCCACTCATTTAAATATTCCGACCGCCGTTTTGAAAAATTTACTCGCCGAAACCAGGCGGCGGCATTAGCCGGTCTGCTAAACGGAATATAATTGCACCAAACCGGTTCGGTAAAATATATCTCATAAAACTGCCACCATTTTTAATGGAAAGTTTTGAGTAATAATTCATTTCCTTAATTTCAGTAAAAATAATCCCGGTCGATCCACGATTGGATAAGCGAATGTTAAATAGGGAAGGTTTGAAAATTATTATTCTGTCATTCCTGATGTTTGCAATTAATGCAAGCATTAGTTCTCAGGTAGCCTACCATAATTTTAATAGCAACGATGGTTTGCCAAGCAACGAGGTTTATTGCGTTCATCAGGATCACCAGGGTTTTTTGTGGTTTGGTACAGACCATGGAGTAGTTAAATACAATGGCTACAATTTCAAAACATTTACAACTGCTGATGGATTAACAGATAACACCGTACTATCAATGAAAGAAGATGATAGCGGCAATGTTTGGTTTTTAACCTTAACCGGTGGGATGTGCTTTTTTGACGGAGCAAAATTTGCTCCTCATCCTTTTAATGATACCATCAAAAAGCTGTGTAATAATGCAATACCCACTTCATATGAAATAATAGGCAACAAACAAATCTGGCTGGGCTTTGTGGAAAAGGGGATTGCTAAAATTGACACGGACCGGGCAACATTTTATTACTCTAAAGGTACGCCGGTAAAAGTTAATGACTCCATCGAAGTTTCAGTTTTTCGCCTGTCTAATCAACGGTATATTTATACTTCCTTTCAGACTCAAGAATTACGAGCTGTACCGGATACACTGATAAAAGCCTGCAACACATATAAGATCGGTGTTGTTTATGGAAGATTAAACTTCAATTTACTGACCCTTCCTGACAAAGAGGTAGTAATAGGCCTTGAAAATTACCTGCTTCGTATAGACAGTAATAAGCGCGCCTGGCAATATGTATTGCCCAGAAATAACCCGATACTGAATATACAACAGGGCAGCGATAAAAAATTGTGGGTGCTTGAAAAAAACAATTCAAGCTATTTAATTCAATTAAATGATGGTGAGTTTACTAAAGTTGATTCCTTCTCTTTTGTTAGCAGTGCCTCCAATTTGATGCTTGATGATCAGGGTAATCAGTGGATAACCACCCTTAACCAGGGTATATATATGGTACCCAATAAAAGCATAAGCGTTTTTAGTAATCTTAAATTACCAAACCATTATAAATTGTCATGCATCAATAGTAATTCAAAAAAACTTTATGTGGGACTACCGGAGGGCAGACTCTTGAAAATTGACAATCAATTTAATGCCACAATATCAGCCATAGGTAGGGGAAACGGTCCATCGGCAATTGCCAGTATTACTTTTAAATTAAATGGAGAACCCCAGCCCAATCTTGATACTACTTTTAACTGGTTTCAAAAAATAGATCGTTATTACACCAAAATTCTACAGCTTGACGAGCAAAATTATTTGGTGGGAATGCCTGGTGGTTTTGCCTTATTAAACAGGAATAAAAAAATACTCTTTTCCTCGCAACAATCGGGGCTCTCAAAGAGGGTCAGTGAATTGTCAAAGCTATTACCCGGCAAGTTCATCATTGGCACCTTCACCGGCCTCTATTACTACGAGCCCGAAAAAAATAATTTATTAACGGAAGAGCCTCATTTCAAAAACATGCGAATTGCCGCCGTTAAAGTTTTAAATACGTGGCTTTATGGTGTGGCAACAAGAGGCAATGGGGTTGTGCTAAGCATAAAAAATAATTTTCACAATATAGGTGAGCAGCAAGGCCTCGTTAGCAACCTCGCCGAAGACCTGTATTTTGAAAATGATTCGGTTTTATGGGTAGCAAGTTTTAAGGGCATTTCAAAAGTGTACTTTCATATTACAAAAAATTCACTTACAACCAGAATTAAGAACTACACGCGCGAAGATGGCCTGTGCAGTAACCAGGTTAACGGCATAACCGGATTTAATGGTTTTATATGGCTTGCTACTAATGAAGGCTTGTGCTATTTCAGGCCACAGGATTTGACCGAAGACACAATACAAATACCTCTTTTTTTAGGAAATATATCGGTAAACGGGCAGGCGCACGCAACCGATAGTATGGTTTTGAGCCACGATGAGAACAACATTTATATTGAGTTTAATGCACTTTACTATAAAGCCATACAGGGCATACGTTATAAGATGCGGCTTAATGGAACAGGGCCATGGAAATACACTGATCTCAATTATGTCCAGTATTACAGCCTACCGCCTGGCAGATATCAATTTGAAGTTGCAGCAGAAGATAAGGATGGAAAGTACCGGTCAGATGTTCATACGTTGAAATTTACAATTAAGCCGCGCTTTACTGATACTATGACTTTCAGATTAATTTTAGGCCTCATCATATTGTTAATTGCAAGTGCTATTATTTCGTCAATTTTCGGTTATCAGAAGTTAAAGGCCACCAATGTAATTAAGCTTTTACAGGCTGAGTTTAAGGCTTTAAACTACCAGATAAACCCGCATTTTATTTTTAATGTGCTTAATTCCATACAATATTACATTCTAAAAAAAGATACTAAAAATGCGGTACATTTATTAAGCTCCTTTTCGTTATTGATAAGGCGAATTGTAAACAACTCGCGCCAACAGTATATTGGAATTATTGAAGAAGTAGAATGTTTGAGAGAATACCTGGATCTTGAAAAAATGCGTTTGGACAATAAATTTGAGTATACAATCAATATTGGTAGCAGCATTAACGTTCAGGACAAAAACATATTACCAATGATTATTCAGCCTCTGGTCGAGAATAGTATTTGGCATGGTATTGTGCCGTCATCAAAACCCGGGATTATCAGAATTGATTTTAATAAAGAAAATGGCGCTGTTGTGTGTAAAGTTGATGATAACGGAGTTGGAATAAACGCCGCCGAAGAAAAGAAAGAGAAAAACCAGAATAACCTTTCGATGGCGATGGAAAATGTGCGTGAGCGCCTGAAAATTATTGGCGAATTAAATGATAGTAGTTGGGCTATAAAAACTGAAGATAAGTCTGTTTCTGACCCGACCGCCACTGGTACAATAGTAACCATTGTATTTCCTTCAATTAAAAGTAGAGCATGAAAAACATTAACTGCGCGATTATTGAGGATGAACCTTTAGGGGCATTAGGCCTGGAGTCGCTATTGATAAATAACCATACAGGATTTATTGTAAAGGCGTTCGCTAAAACCATGGAAGAAACCCGGAAAGTATTAGCCGACAAAACCATCTCGTTGTTTTTTGCTGACATTGAATTACGTGATGGAAGCATTTTTGAAGCACTAAAAGAGGTTACCCTCGAAAAAGGGCAGTACTTAATTTTTACAACAGCCTATGAGGAATTCGGGGCTAAAGCGTTCAATTATCCGGCTCTGCATTACCTAATGAAACCGATTAATCCGGATGAGCTTGCTAAGGCCATTAACCGGTTTATTGAGGTTGGTCTCAACCTAAAAGACAAGGCGTCCCAACACGAGACGCAAAACACCCCTGCCCAACTGAACACTAACAAACTAATACTGCCTACTCAAAATGGCAATACATTTATCGACATCAATAGTATCATCAGGATACAATCATCTAATAAATACTCGGTTGTGTTTACTACCGATAGGCTTCAACATATAGTTTCAAAGCCTTTAGCAAGGTTTGAGGAATTACTTGAAAATAAGGGTTTTTTGCGCACGCACGACAGCCACCTGGTTAATATTGAACATATTAAAGCTTACATAAAAGGCAAGGGTGGTGAGCTGGTAATGACTGATGACAGCCACGTGCCGGTTTCGGCGAGACGAAAGGACTCCCTATCTGCAATTTTGAAGAACATGGTATAGTTTGCATAAGCATACCAAGCCGATAAACCGTGTTGTTAAAAAACGCACTTACCCCAAATTCAGATACGGTTACCCCGTATTAGCCCACGGTTGCGAAATCTCTACAAACGTGCGGAAACTATTTGCGACATTTACAATGGTTCAAAAGCGGCTATTTATTAGTTAGTTACGCTTATAAAGATTTTAAATGTTTTGCTGACATTTAGCATTGATGCACTTGCGGGTTTCTGCAGTGCATCATGTTTTTAAGGCCGGTTGCAATCATAAAAAAAGCCCTCTTGTAAGAGGGCTTTAATTTTTGAAGGGTGGCCTATGGGGCTCGAACCCACGACCTGCGGAACCACAATCCGCTGCTCTAACCAGCTGAGCTAAGGCCACCGTATTTCGGCGCAAAAATAATCATCTGTAGCAAATACTGAAATACTAAGCACTAATTAGCGGAGAAATGAATGATAAAGTTGATCGTTACGGACTGATTGCCTCTATTTTTCGGGCTCGGTTTTTAAGGTAAATTCTCTTTCCTTACCGTTAAACGGCGATTTAACCAGTGCTCCGCTTTTATCAACCAACTCTAATTTAACGGTTGATTTACCCAAAGGCAGCCCTTCAACGATGTAGGGTACCCACTTAGTAAGGGTAAACTCAGTGCCATTAATTGTGGCTTTAACTTTATATCCGGTTGCCGATAAATCGCAATTTACCAGATAAAAATCCAGCATCACTCTACTGGTTTCTTTGGCGCCAATGTATTCCGCCCTTGGGGCGGCTTAAAAAAACGTGAGGCGCTTTCGCGTCAAAATCACTTTTTGCGTCAGCACCAACATTAAACTCTTTAAGGATATACGACTTTTTATGCTTTAAGCTTTCATGATAGGAACGTGATAGAAAAGCCAATAGTACATGGTGTCCGGGTTTCATATCGGCTGCAATGTTGGGGTTGTATGAAGCAGCATAAGGAGCGTCATCCATTATAAAATGGATGTGCTGGCCTTTGGCTGAATTAGCGCACATTTTTTGGTCGGCATCGGGCGTTTGCATGCCTAGCGTATAATTTTTTACTTCAAACTTGAAAGTATCGGACCCTACAGGCAGGGTAGCGCCATTAGCCGGTGAGGCAAGGCTTAATTCGGCACCCGGATAGTCGGGTGAGCCTTTTAATTCATAAAGTTTAAGCCCGTTCTTTTCCTGCAATGGTTTGTCGGTTTGAAAAGAAAGGCCTATAAATGCACCGAATGCAAGCAGCATGGTAAGGGCAAATCCAAATTTTTTATTCATGTGTTTTGTATTTAAGGGTAAAGCTATCATAATTTCTACTTTTGAAAATATATTAACCGTGCTTTAGAGAGCGAACACCATTGTAACCCGATTATAGCCGATATGTTCAATTTTAACAAACTTGCTAGTCTGCAAATATTTCAACTACTGAGGTATGCCTCGTTGGTATTGATTGGGGTGGGGTTTGCTAAACTGCATTTAACCCAAACCGAGATTGGCCAGTTTGAGACGTTTATTATGGTAAGCGGCATGGTGAGTTTTTTTTGGGTGAGTGGTATTATCAACTCTATGCTGGCTGTTTACCCGAAAAAAAGTGCAACCGAGCAAAAAGCAATTTTACTGAGTACTTTCTTGTCACTTGGCTTGTTCAGTTTGCTGGCCGGGGTATTTCTTCTCTTGTTCTCGCAAAACCTGTTGGCCTTTTTGCACAAGCAAAGCGGAAGCCAGGTTATTACCCTCTCCGTTATTTATTTGTTGTTAAGCGGGCCATCGTTTATAGCAGAGTATATTTTGTTTTTAAACGATAAGAAAAGGGCAATTGTAATATACGGTATTGTCAGCGCTTTGCTAACAATTGCCCTGGCGGTGATACCGGCAGCAATGCACGGCACTACAGAGTATGCCATGTACGGTTTAATTGTTGTAGCGGTGCTTAAACTGTTATTTACGCTTTTCGTGCTTCAAAAATTTGCTACACTAAAGCCAGACCTGGGCCTGCTTATAAATACGATGGCCGAGAACCTGAAACTATCAGCTCCGCTTATCGGCTCCATTTTTGTAAGCGGCTCGGCAGAATATATTGATGGAATAATAGTAAAATCGAAGTTTGACGAAATGTTTTTTGCCGTTTACAGGTATGGCGCCAAAGAGTTACCCGTTTTGCTGGTTGTTGCCAATACCTTTAGCAGTGCCATGATTCCTTCAATTGCAGCCAACCTTGAAGATGGTTTGAAGGAATTAAAACAAAGGTCGGCGCGGATGATGCATGTTTTCTTTCCGCTTACCATTATACTGCTTCCATTAAGCCCTTATCTGTATAAGTACGTGTTTAACGAAAGCTTTATTTACAGTGCTCTTATTTTTAATATTTACTTGTTGCTGGCAATACCGCGGTTGTTGTTTCCGCAAACCGTATTAACGGGCATGCAAAAAAACCGATTCCTGCTTTTTTCATCTATTCTCGAAATTATCATTAACGTTTCGTTGAGTATTTACCTGGCAGGTAAAATTGGCTTGCCGGGCATTGCGTTGGGCACCTTTATTGCCTACTTATTTGACAAACTATTTTTAATGGCGGTTAACCGCTTTTATTTTGGCATCGGGGTCTCAAAATACGTACCACTCATACCGTACTTTGTATACGTAGTTTTGACCTTTGTGTCGTTTTTTTGTAGCCTACAAGTACTCAAAAATATCTGATTTTTTCTTACCTAAAATATCATTATATTTAATTGACAATCAGTCAATTGCACTACTTAAAAAAGATTGACTTAAATCATGAAACTTTTTGAAAGAGGAGGGCGTAAAGCCTTGTATTGAATCTTTCTCAAAAAGCCGAATCATGAAAATTTTCTACACCATTTTAGCCGCCATCCTGATATGTAACTTTGCCTCTGCAAAAACTTATACTTTGGGTTCGGGAAAATGGACTGACGCCAAAGTTTGGAATAACGATTACCCCGGCACTATAATTAAAGCGGATGATATAGTGGTTATTACCGGCCAGGTTACCATGAACACCGGTATAGTTGTTGAAGGAACGCTGACCGTTGACAAAGGTGCCTTTATGGTTGGCATGAAGGACCTGGTAATATCTAAATCGGGCAAGTTTGTAAATAATGGCAACACTGTAATGAACCGAATTGTAAACGAGGGCACTATCAATAACAACCTGATGATGGAAGCCATGACAGATGTAGACAATAAGGGCCTTATCGAAAACAATAACAACATGGTAGCCGGCAACAACCTCGAAAATTTTGGGGGAACCGCAAAGGGCAATAACGGTGCTTATTTTGTAAATAATAATCTTTTCACTTCGCCGGCCTCTAAATTTGGCGAGAAGGTTAAGGTGTTTTATGGAAACGAAATTGCAAACTCGCAGGAAACGGTAAAGGCCACTTCGCTGTTCCTAAACGCGGCTTACAAATCAAACAGCGGGGTAGTATTGAATATTTCAAACCCGCAAAGTCTTAACATAACCGCTTACCGTATTGAAAAAAGCATTGATGGCAATAATTACACCTTGCTCGAAACTGTTGCAAACAACAAGGCTACCTTAAACTATACTGATACCAAGGTTAGCAACAACCTTACCTACTACAGGGTTAAAGCAGTGGGTGCCAACGGAAAGGAAATAATTTTACCGGTTGCTACAGTAAAGGCTCCTGAATCGGCATTTGCATACACCGAGATAAACTAATATTAAAATACACAAACACTAACCAGAGCGGCGGACCATGGGTGTCCGCCTTTTTTTGAGGTATTAGGTGGGATTATACAGGAGACGCAAAATATTGCGCCTCTACAAATTTTCATTGTCGGGTTATTCCACACCAAATTTCATCTTCACCAACTTGGTAAACATGCGGGTGCTTTGTTTGCTTTCGTCCCAAAAATAATTGGCAATCAGTTGGGTATTTATAAATGATTGGGCCGAGTCGTAATCCTGCAGTGTATCAATGTGGGCAATAGCAGCGGTATAAGCCTCGGTGTTACCCTTAAATAACTCATTCAGCAAAACAAATTTTTTGTTCAGGTCAATCAGTTCTTTCAGTGGTTTAGAAGAAAGCTTTTTATGAATTTCGACAGAAGAAGAAGTTTTGAGTTTTTCGTTCAATGAGCCACCTGATTTTATGTTTTCGTTTATGCTTGTAGCAGTTGTTTGAACCTTTTTCTCAATTTTCTCAATCACCGGTTCAACCTTTATTTCCTTTACTTCTGCTTTTGCCACTACTACCTTTTCCTCCTTCACAATAACAGCTTCTGCCTTCTTTTCCGGCTCGACTATTTTATTGGCTGGTGCTTCTTCCTTCATCAACAAATTGTCGTTTGGCCTAAGAACTGGCCTCTTGGTTAAAACTGCTGTTTCCTTTTTTTCCTGTATTGTATTGTTGGCTTCACTTAACGAATTCAGGGATAGAGCATCCAACTCGTCGTATAAGGTTCTCACATGCTGCATTAAAAGGTCCCGTTCAAGTTTAGAAATTGAAGGAAATGCCGGGTTTTCAATTGCCCCGTTAATTTTATTCAGCAAATCAGATATTTTTGACGATTGCATGGCACGTAAATTTTAAACAAACGTATGGCAAAAAGCGCGTAGCTTGCCTTTGAGTTTTAAACACCCTTTGATTGAATTAACGCAATTTTGCCGCCTTTAATATGTAACACGTCCGGCAGATAAGAAGACGCGATAAAGAATTTAATCGAACACAATACCCGATATCGATATGTTTATAGAGCCCACAAGAGGAAAAGAAAGAACCGGATGGATTGAAGTTATTTGCGGCTCCATGTTTTCGGGCAAAACCGAGGAGCTGATACGGCGATTAAAACGCGCCCAAATTGCCAACCGTAAAGTAGAAATTTTTAAACCGGCTATTGATGTGCGGTATGACGAAGTGAAAGTGGTTTCGCATGATGCCAATGCAATACACTCTACTCCTATCGAGCACTCAGGCAGCTTATTGCTCTTATCGGAAGGGATTGAGGTTGTGGGCATTGACGAAGCCCAATTTATGGATGCAGCCTTGCCTGAAACGTGCGAAAAGCTTGCAAAAAAGGGAATAAGGGTAATAATTGCGGGCCTTGATATGGATTTTGAAGGTCGCCCCTTTGGGCCCATGCCAGCATTGCTAAGCATAGCCGATTATATTACTAAAGTGCATGCCATTTGCATGAAATGCGGCGATATAGCACATTTTTCGTACCGCATGGGCAGCGAAAAAAGCCGCATACTACTGGGCGAAAAGGATATTTATGAACCGCGTTGCCGCGGTTGCTTTTACAAGGGTGATGACATTTAAACCATAGGATCAAAAACCTTATCGAGCGGTTATCTTAGCGTTTTGTCATGGAAATGTAAAAAAACGTGTATAGTGCTTACCCACGCATGCTTATTTACCGAATTTATCGTCTTTTCTTTTGAAACTACTCTTTTTTTCGTTTCATTTGCCCGTCTATTGAACTTATTGTTACGTAATTAATAACTTTTCCTAACCCTTAAATTGAATCAAAATAGCCATGAAAAATTTACTTACGCTATTTCTTACAGCTTTAGCAGCCATCGGTTTTGCGCAATCGCCATTTACCGGACAGCCCAAGCAATGTAAAATGTTGCCAAATTCGGCAAAGCCGACTACAGTGCACAGAGGCTCATCTTCTGTATCTCGTAGCTCAACAAGTTGCGATACATCTGATGTTCTCGACTATAACACTTATAATGAAATAAGTGCAAATAACATGGCCATAACCTACAATGGTAGCTGGAATTCATCAACTCCACAGCCTTATGGCCAGGAAATTAACTCAGCGTTGATAACAATTAACAGCGCTGACAACCAAATATACAGCTACGCTGTACAGGCATTTGATACACTTGCATTTGCTAATTATGCAAATACAAGTATGTATTCAATGTCTCGTGCATCAAGCACTGTTACTTTGGATTCAGTTGGTATGTTTATCGGTGTGGCGGTTGACGACACTTCGGTTAGTGGTGGTTTGGTAAACGATAGCCTGGTAATCAGCTTTTACAGCATCACTGCCGGAACAGTTGGTAACGCCCCTGTTGCACATCAAACTTTTGCCGGACACGATGCCCTGGCTCCGTTTGTTGTAGGAACGACTCCAGGATACTTAAAATATGCTTCAGTAGTTGTTGGACAAACTTTTGGCCTTGGCCAGGGTTTTGCTGTAGGAGTTCAATTCTATAGCGGCGATACCTCCTCACACTGTATTTTAGCTTATAGCTATGCAGATTCTTGCGGTATGATAACTTACATGGGCCAGCAATATACTTCACCGGCTTATCCATCAGCTTTCATTGGTACTGCTAAATACGCCGGTAACGTAGGTTGCGCTTTCTGGGGTGAAATTGATTCTACCAGCCCATCAGCAGCTTCTGTAAGGCCAATAAGCAATGGTTTTGCTTATAACATTCCTGGCGTTCCTGCTAACTGCTCATATGTTTACAACCAAAACTGGGAAATTTTCTCGTACGTAACTGTTGCTAGCACACTTGCCACAAGCATTAGCGGTGCAAACCCTATCCAGTTATCTTGCCCTACTGCATCTCATGCTATTGTTACAGCAAATACCGGTGATTTAGCTGGTGCGAGCTACCAGTGGAGCAACAACGTAGCTGGCTCTCAAACAACAGCCAATACAACAATTCTTTATCCGGGCACTTACTCGGTTACAGTTACTAACCCATTGGGTTGCAGCGCAACAGCTTCAGTAGTTGCAGCTTATACCAGTGGTGCCAATGCTACACCAGGATTTACAGCCCCTACTGAAATCTGCGAAACTCAACCTGCAGCCTTCACCAATACTTCATCTGATACAACTACTTATAACTCACACTGGAATTTTGGCCAGGGTTCTGATTCTCTTTCTTCGCTTACCAGCCCTTCGCATACTTATACCACAACCGGCAGCTTCCCTGTAACCTTAGTAATCACTAACAGTTCAGGTTGCTCTTTCGGAGTAACACAAACTGTAACAGTTTTAAATTGCCTTGGTATACAGGATGTAGCGTTTGACAATGCTGTAAAAATCCTTCCTAACCCAAGCAACGGAAACGTTAATATTACAATTAACAACGTTGACAAGGACGTTACGATTACAGTTTACAATATGATTGGCGAAACCGTTAAGGCCTTTGCAACAACTGAAAGTTCTTCGGTTTTCAACAAAAACATGGACCTAAGCACTTTAGCTAATGGTACTTACCTGGTTAAGATTCAAAGCGGCAGCAAAACTGCTACTAAGAAACTGGTTATTGCCAAGTAATAAGCACCTACTATTTCTTAAAGAAAGTCCGCCAATTGGCGGACTTTCTTATTTTATACTAACACTGTATCCACAGCAAAAGGCACTTATCAACAGACGTTTAAACAACAAATCTGTTCATTGGTGGAGAATTACGAACAGGCAATGTTCCACGTATGTTCTACCTTTGGGCAACTATAAAAAAATGAAGTTTACTTATTACGGCCACGCCTGTTTTAGCGTATTTGTTGGGGGCAAAACCCTGTTGTTTGATCCGTTTATTAAATATAATGAACTGGCAAAAAGCATTGACATTAATAGTATAACAGCCGATTACATCCTTCTATCGCACGGGCATGAAGACCATGTTGCCGATGCGCTTGAAATTGCCAACAGAACAGGGGCAACCATTGTTTCGAATTACGAGGTAGTTACCTGGTTTCAGGCAAAAGGCGCAAAGCATGCCCACCCTATGAATCACGGTGGTCAATGGAAATTTGATTTTGGTACCGTAAAATACGTAGCTGCAGTACATAGCAGCGCTTTACCTGATGGTAGTTACGGGGGTAACCCGGGTGGCTTTGTAGTGGAGGCCAGCGAAGGCAACTTTTATTATTCGGGTGATACTGCTTTAACCATGGATATGCAGCTAATACCGCTAACCAGTAGCAAATTGAGCTTTGCGGTGCTACCGATTGGAGACAATTTTACCATGGGGGCGGATGATGCCGTTATTGCCAGCGATTTTGTGCAATGCAATACTGTAATTGGCGTTCATTATGATACCTTTGGATTTATAAAAATAAACCATGGCGAAGCCATTAAAAAGTTTAAAAACAAAGGCAAAGAACTTTTGTTACCAAGTATCGGCCAAACCATTGAATTATAACGATTGCTGAAAGTAAAGCAAATGACCAAAAAGAAAACAGAAGAAAAACCGAAGCTCGGAAAAATCATTACACTGGCCAATCAAAAAGGCGGTGTAGGGAAAACCACTTCGGCCATTAATATAGCAGCAAGCCTGGCTATATTGGAGTATAAAACATTGTTGGTAGATGCCGACCCCCAGGCTAATGCTACTTCGGGCGTTGGTTTTGACCCTAAGGCTATTAAGACAAGCCTGTATGAGTGCCTGGTAAATGAGGTTAAGATAAAGGACATTATCCTTGAAACCGAAACACCTAACTTGTTTTTGGTTCCATCGCATCTTGACCTGGTGGGTGCTGAAATTGAGTTGATAAACCAGCCCAACCGCGAAAAAATTGTAAAACAGATATTGGACGAAATACGTGGCGATTATGACTTTATCATCATTGATTGTTCGCCATCGTTGGGATTGATTACGGTTAACGCCTTAACGGCTGCCGATTCGGTTTTAATACCTGTACAGTGCGAATACTTTGCCCTGGAAGGATTAGGCAAACTGTTGAACACAATTAAAATTGTACAAACAAGGCTTAACACCAAACTTGAAATTGAAGGTATTGTGCTTACCATGTTTGACCCGAGGTTAAGGCTGGCGAACCAAGTGGTAGATGAAATTAAACGACATTTTCAGAATATCGTTTACGATACTATAATACATCGCAATACGCGCTTGGGCGAAGCGCCAAGTTTTGGCAAGCCTGCCATTATGTATGACGCCGAAAGCAAGGGAAGCATTAACTACCTGAACCTGGTGCGCGAAATGCTGCAAAGAAATAACGCTACCAACATACCGGGCGAGAACAAGGAATTTAATTTGGTAGAAGACGACCCAGCTTCGCAAAATTAATTGCCTTAAATTTATTTCACTTTTTAATTTACCGGGAATATGAACGAAAAGAAGAAGTCTGTTTTAGGGCGCGGTTTAAGCGCCTTACTTGAGGCAAATGACACCACCACCGACCCTGTGCGCCACAAAGAAACTGTAGCAGTAGTAACTGCACCTGTGGGCACGGTTGTAATGAATATACCGCTGGAACAAATTGAGGTAAATCCATTTCAGCCAAGAACTACTTTTGAAGAAGAGAGTTTAAATGAACTTTCAGATTCGATTAAGGTGCACGGTGTTATTCAGCCAATTACAGTACGAAAAATTGAGAATAATAAATACCAGCTAATAGCCGGCGAAAGAAGGCTGCGCGCATCTAAACTTGCAGGTAAAAAAGAAATACCTGCATTTGCACGTTTGGCAAGCGACCAGGAAAGTATTGAAATTGCGTTAATAGAAAATATACAGCGTGAGGACCTTAACCCGCTTGAAATTGCAATCAACTACAAGCGCCTGCAAGATGAATGCGAGCTTACACAAGAAGAACTGGCGGTTAGATTGGGCAAAAACAGAAGCTCGGTAACCAACTTTATACGCCTGCTAAAACTGCCACCTGATTTACAGGCAGGCTTGCGCGATAATAAAATTACCATGGGCCATGCTAAAGCCCTTTTATCGTTAACCGATGTGGGCTCGTTACTTGCCGCCTATAAGGAAACTATACAAAAAGGTTTAAGCGTAAGGCAAGTAGAGGAATTGGTGCGCTCGTTTGAAGCCAAGCCGAAAAAAAATGCACCGGTTGCCAATAATTCAAAGCCACTACCGTTTACGGTTAAGAAAATGCAGGATCAGCTTACCTCTGCTCTTAGCACCAAAGTTCATATTACCCGCACCGAGGATGGTAAAGGCGAAATTGTTGTAAAGTTTTACAATGATGATGACTTAGAGCGATTGGTTGAATCCATAACCGGGGCATAAAGACATTAGACTGAATACCATGGGCAAAGGTCCGCAATGTATCGCCCTTTTATACACCGCTAGAGCATCCTTATTCAGGCTACTTATTACATTATTAATGTTATTACCCTGCGCGTGTATATGTGCGCAGGATGGTATGCCTCTTGTTGCACCGATGGACTCAAATTTGAATAGCACCAGGGATAGTGGCAATGTTAATGTTGTTATCAAAAAAGATACTGTCACCCAATCTATTGCTTCCTTTGATACATCAACAGCAGATACAAGTAACCACGTTACGGTAAAGGCCCCTTTGCACAGCGCAAAAAAGGCGGCATATCTATCTGCCGTGTTGCCGGGCCTGGGCCAGGCCTATAACAAGAAGTATTGGAAAATACCGATTATATACGCAGGTTTTGGCGGACTTGGTTATGCGCTCTACTACACCTCGAGTAATTTTCAAGGTTACAGAGGAGCATACAGACAACAAGTAGCACTGGTGCCCAATTACAATGCGTCGTATAATGGCGTAGCTGATGCTGCAACGCTAAAAGTATATCGCGATTACTTTAAAAAGTACCTGGATATCTCAGCTATAGGTGTTGGTGTTTGGTATTTGTTGAATTTAGTAGATGCCACCGTAGACGCTCACTTAATGGGTTGGAACCTGAGGGACGATTTAAGTGTTAGCTGGAACCCCACACTTATTACCAGCCCCAATTACAACTCGGCGGCGGCAGGTATTGCCGTTACCTTGCATTTTTAGGTCCGGTTGTAAATATTTTTATCGAGCCAGTTTTCAAATAGCGCGAAATCATCATTTTTAAAGGCGTTAACCGGTATTGGAGTGATTACTCCTTCCGTAGTTACAAGCAAAATAACACCGTTGCTAATGCTTGCCTTTTCAAAATAATTCCAATCTACAATTAGCGTCTTGCCATCCTTAATTATCTTGATTTCATTGTAACCTATTATCCATTTGATTTTTTTGCCCGCGTATTGCGCATAGGTTTTATCGCCCCATTTTCGGGGTAAATATGTTTTAGTAAGCAAAAAGCCGAGTGGGATACCAAACAATGGCAAATAGTACCAAATGTCTGTAAGGTTAAACCCATTGCGATAATAGCTAACTCCAAAAAGTATAACCAAAATAACACCCAGCCAAATAAAATTGCGCGGTTTTACTTTAGCATTAAACATGCTGCGGTAAGCCTCACGAAAAAGCTCTTTGGTGTAGGTAAATTCAATTTCTATTTGGCGGTTGTCTTCCATCTTCGGCCGAAGTAAGGGAAAGTTTATGATAACCAGAAAAGTCTGCCGGTAACCCACGGGGCAAAAATTACCCAATTATACTAAGCAGATAAACCCTACGTTAAATATTCATAATTGGCCGCCCGGCGCAGTTTCTTAAAAACAGGTATGAAAAATAATTCGACTTATTTCTTCTCGGCACTAAAACGAATTATTTATGAAACGCCTGCTCATCTCATTCGTAGTGGTCCTTATTGTAATAACCACCCGGGCCCAGTATTTTACCGGGCTTAATGGCAGCCAGTATGCCGGTATTACAACCGTTGATTTTAATCCTGCAATTGCCAACAGCCCCTTTATAGCCGACATTAATATCATCGGATTTGGTGCAGCGGCTAATAACAATTATGTGGGATTCGATCATCGCGTTATTTTTCATCCATCCATTGTGAATGACCCAAATTTTCAGACCCATCATACAACTGAGCGATTGAACGGCAAGACTAAAAACGCATATGCAGGTACCACCGTCCAAGGGCCGTTATCATTCATGTTTTCGTTTGGTCCCAAAAAACACCGTAACCGAAATGCGATTGGTTTTAGTTACCATTTTAACGCCATTGCCAATGCTGACCATGTAGACCAAACATTGGCGCGCATAGCTTATTACGGTGCCGGCAACAATGCACAGGCGGTTACCCACTTTGTAGGCGAAAACTTAACCAATACCAACCTTGGCATTAAAACCCTGGCGTGGAATGATTTTGGCATTACCTATTCGCGCGTGATTTATGAAAAGGGAGATAACCTGATAAAAGTGGGTGGTACTTTAAAACTGATAGAGCCACTGGCTGGTGGTTACATGTATTCAAACTACCTCTCGTACAAATGGCCTGAGCAAGGTATGCTAAGTATTAATAAAACCAATGTAAACTATTCGTACTCGCAGGGTATTGTTGCTTCTACCTCGCAAAACTCATTTCAAAACATGGCAAGTTTTAGAAATGAAAGCCCTTCGCTTGCTGCGGATATGGGCGTTGTATATGAATGGAATCCGGATAAAAGCAAGGATGTAATGGAAATGGATTGCGGCACAACCTCGGGTTATGTGCCCAAGCCCTATAAACTTGCCGCCGGTGCTTCTATTATTGATTTTGGTGCGGTACGTTTTAAGGAGGCGGCTAACGGAGGTAATTTTTACGCTAACATACAGGATTGGAGTGTTGCGCATGCCCAGTTTCCGAATGGTGTGCAGAGTTTTAGCGATACCATCAACTCGAGGTTTGTTTATACCCAAAACAAAAACTCGTTTACCATGTGGTTGCCTACGCGGTTTAACCTGTTTGTTGATTATAATATTGACAAGGGTTTTGGTGTAATTATCTCGTCAACCATATCGCCGAATATGTCGCCTTACGGCAATATGGTACATGAGGTAACGCTATTTACCGCTACCGGTAAGTACGAACATAAATGGTTTGGGGTGTATATACCTGTGTCGTACGATATTTACAGCAATCCGGCTTTAGGTTTAACGTTGCGCATGGGTCCGCTGATTGTAGGCTCGCAGGATATATTGGGCCTGTTGATGAAGAAATATGTTTACAATGCCGAAGTTCATGCGGCATTAAAAGTTACTATTCCATACCATAAAGTACATCATAAATATGATGTGCGGTTTAATAAGGAGACATAGAAAGTTACCAATTAAAAATGCAGGCTGGGTGGTCGGCAATTTTGCCGGCCACTTTTATTTTTAAATAACGGTAGCGCCAATTTAAAAAGGAAAATTGCTGAAAATAAACTTCCTTCTTTGTCTTTTATTACATAAACTTGTAGGGCGATTAAAGCTGCGACATAACAAGGCGTTTTAGAATCACACTAAATATTTAATCTCCCCAACCTAAACCCAACTTTATGAAAAAACTATTTACCTGCTTAGCTGCATTGCTGATTAGTGCCGGGATATTTGCCCAGGCCCCGCAATTAATGAATTACCAGGCTGTGGTGCGCGATAATAATGGCGTACCTTTAGCGGATTCTACACCGGTAGCGCTCAAATTCATTATTCACGATTTAACCACTACAGGCACCATCGTTTTTAACGAAACGCAAAATACCTATACTAACAAATTGGGTATAGTGGCCTTACAAATTGGAAACACAAATAATTTGGCCGTGGTTGACTGGAGCAATGGTGCCAAGTACCTTGAAGTGCAGGCCAATGTAAATAATACGGGCTTTACCAGCATGGGCACTGCTCAATTGTTAAGCGTGCCTTATGCGCTTTTTGCGGCCAACAGCGCAGCCGGCCCGGTTGGGCCAACCGGAGCACAAGGTGCCACAGGCCCTTCAGGCCAAAATGGTATAGGTGGTGGTGCAACGGGCCCCACGGGATTACAGGGCGCACAAGGAGTAACAGGAGCCACCGGCGCAACCGGACCCAGCGGACAAGATGGAATAGGTGGTGGTGCAACCGGCGCTACCGGTTTAACCGGCGCACAAGGGGTTACCGGTGTAACCGGTGCCACAGGAATTGGATTGGCAGGTAGTACGGGCAGTACAGGGCCAAGTGGCGCAGACGGAGCCACCGGGCTTTTGCCTAATGGTGCCGCCGCAGGTAATACCGCTTATTGGAACGGAACTACGTGGGTAGTTAACTCAAGCAATATTTATAATGATGGTGGAAACTTGGGCATAGGTACCAGTACCCCAGAGAACCGCCTGCAAGTAGGAAGTTATACTGATGCACACAATAATTTTTTAACCATTGCTGCCATGGGAGGCAATAATTACCAAACCGGACTACTATTCAGGGCAGCCACTAACAATTTTGGCTTTTCGCTTATTAACGATGACCCGAATAACGGATTTATGATCAAGCATCATTTTAACGATTCAGCCGGTGCATTGGTGATGTATGTTGATTATTATAACAGAGTGGGTGTAGGTACTAATCAACCGGTTGCACAATTTGATGTAAACGGAAATGCCAGGTTAAGTAGCGGGCAATTGTATCTGGGGCCGGTTAACGGCATTAATAGTGGTTATAGCGGTATATATACTGATGGTGCCCTCGGTGATATAAAAATTGCCGTATTTTCTAATTCAACAAACCCTACCAATTTTGGCTCGCAGTATACCATGGATGCACTTACCGTAAAAGGGATTACCGGTTACGTGGGTATAGGTACAACTACACCGGCAACCATGTTAGATGTAGAAGGGTCGGTGCAAATTGCTGATGGAACTCAGGGCGCTGGCAAGGTACTTACCAGCGATGCCAATGGAAAGGCTAGTTGGCAGCAGGGGACGCGAATATACTTTTTAGCGACGTCGGATACGAATACTGTGTTTACTAATTCAACTTTTGTGCAGGTGCCGTTTCAAACCATTGCCGGCAATGATGGAGCTGCTTACGATGCCACCAGCAATACCTTTACCGCTCCTTCGGCAGGGCTATATCACTTTGATTTAAATTTGGTAGTAAATGGAAATGCAACCGGAAGCCAGACCTATGTGTATATACTTGTTAATGGCAGTATTAAGGCAGGAACAGAGGCGACGTTAACCGGCGCCAATACCTTTATTCCTATGTCGCTTTCAACCAGTTTAAAACTCAGTACATCGGATGTGGTTAACGTGCTTGCTTTTTCGTACGGAGCAAATCATCTGATAACATTTGGCGGTGGAGGCAACTACTTTAGTGGTTATAAAGTATGGTAGCCCGAATTGAATGATAATATAAAAGCAAGAGGCCGTCGTATAAACGACGGCCTCTTGCTTTTATACCTTTGCCCCAAAACCTTTTAGCACCACCAAATTTTAATATCTTGTTTCCAAAACTTAAACTATGCAATATTTAGTTCAGTCACTGGTTCTGTTAGCGGCCATTGTTTTTAATGTATTAACCAATGTTGGGTTTAAATACTCGGCGTTGAATGAAAAAACGCCTGCTAAATTTTGGGGTTACTTTGCAATAGGGCTGGTATTTGGGCTTATTAACTCTATCCTGTTTACCGAAGCCCTTAAAACTATTCCGCTGGGTATTACCAGCGCAATATTTTTCTCGCTAACGGTTATCGGGTTAACGCTGGTGGGGCATTTTTTATTTGGAGAAGAATTCAGCACTACCACCTTTGTAGGGGGCGGTTTTATTTTGGTAGGTGTTGTTATTATTTTTTGGAAGCAGATGAATGTTTATTCGAGCTAATTTTAGCGCCTTTAATATAGTTGCCGATGTTTATTGCCGAAATAAAAAGTATGCTGAAACAGGTTTTGCGGAAGCTGCTTTTGCCCGTGCTCTACCAATTTTACTACAAGCCCAACCAAAATAAAATACGGGTTACCAGAGATGGAAAGCCATTGAAGCCTGGGATATCGGCAGTGGTGGCGGCACGGGATGAAGAGTATACTATTACAATGTGCCTTGAAAGTTTGATTGAGGTGGCCGACCAGATTATTTGCATTGATAACGGCTCGACTGACCAGACTTTAAAACTGATGTATGCCTTTAAGGAAAAATACGGAAGCAAACTTAAAATTGATGTATTAGAAATGCCCGGTGCTTTGTTGGGCGATTGCCGCGAGGCCGGCCTTAAGCATACTGAACATGAGTGGCATTTAAGATGGGATTCGGATATGGTTTGCAAAACCTCGGGGCCTGAGGATATGAGGGAGTTGCGTAAGCAAGTGATGCAGGACCCGCATCCGCGCGCCATTCAGTTACCGCGCACTAACCTGATGGGAGATTTGAGGCATACTTATAATACACCCGATAAAGTTGTGGACCCCGGCGAGCCAATTTTGATAAGTTTTGGTAAAGACATTTTTTATAAGGAGTATGGCAAGTTTGATGCTATACGCGTGCCATTTTATTACAAACAGGTTAAAGAAGATAAGCGCCATTATTTCCACTTATCGGGTTTAAAATCGGCTAATAATCTGTTGCACCGGTGGTTTTATTTTGAGTGGCGAAATGAGGTAAACAAGTATAAGGACCAGGGGCTGCCCGTACCCGCAGAGGTGGAAGACTTTGCCCGGTTTAAAACCAATTTTGCCTTTGATAGATTGGGAACCGCCGAACCGATGGCAGTTAAGTATAGATTTTTGCGGCAGTTTACCAGCCCGCTGGCGCTTTATGAGATTGCGCAGTTTGGTGAATACCCGCAGGTTGTGGCCAATAAAATTGAGGACGGAGATAATCGCTTTGAGGTGGTATACAAAGATGGTAAACCCTTTTTGCGAACCGATAGAAACGATTTGGAATTTGCAAGCTATAAACCTAGCAATGAGGACGTAGCCTGGAACGTAGATTCGTATTTTGAGCGCATGAAGAAGCTATATTCATAATACTCAACACTTTAATTACGTTGGTGTTTAGCCTACCTATAATATTTGTAAAATACCCGCGATTATATGGTTAAAATTAAAACATTGCTTGGCTTTGTTTCGTTAATCTTTTATATTGAGTTATGAATTACATTGGCAAACATCCTCCCCGAAAAAAAGCCCATTTAATTAATTAACTATTTCCGAAAAATTTCGTAACAGTTCTTTAAGTTTCGGATAATATTGTTATATCTTAGAAATCGGAATCATTTTTTTTCACTTCTTAAAATGTTCTTTTATGAATGTAGTTATTCATCCGGTGCACTTTGATGCATCAGAGAGCCTGGTAGGTTTTATCAATAAAAAACTAGTAAAGCTCGAAACATTCTTTGATAAGATAATTGAAGCAGAGGTTTTTCTGAAAATGGAAACCAAGCAGAATATCAAAGATAAAATAGTAGAAATTAAGTTGTCGGTTCCCGGAAAAACGTTATTCGTAACCAAAACATCAAAAACCTTTGAAGAAAGCACTGACTTAGCACTACACACTATAGCCGGACAGCTTAAAAAACAAAAAGAAAGACTACAAGCACATTAAAGATTAATCATAAAGGAAGGGCCTAAGGGCCCTTTTTTTATGCCCAAAAGTTCAGTTTCCTCTCCAAAAGCTATATTATTGAAATCAGTAAAGTTGAAGTTTGGACTACTATCCCGACATACCCATATCTGATAAAAGCTGCCTATGGATAAATGATGCTATGGCGTGGCTTGTTAATAGCTTTGGCTTTGACATACTGATTAATAAACCATCTCTTGTTGCCGATCAGGCTTATATCCCTGTTACTTATACTGCTAACCTGGAATCTGCCCAAAAAATGGCAGCCGTAGTAGCCGCCCAAATGGATGTTGACCCGGCACTTATTCAGCTACACCTTTACCAGGAAGGCCAGCGCCAAATTGGCAACGATGGTTTAAGCCGGTTTAGCATTATTATGCAGGCTGCCGAAAATCAAACATATAGCGGCGGTAAATATTTTGGTGCAGATGAAAACGGTAATTACCAGATTGGAATTAAATACCAAAACCTGCAAGACCCCGAAGCAGTGATAGGGCTGTTAGCCCATGAAATTGCGCATATAAAGCTTTTGGGCGAAAAACGTACGGCCGAAAATAACGAGCCCTTAACCGACCTGACCGCCCTATTTTTTGGCTTAGGCGCAATAAATGCTAACCTGGCATTTAAACATGCGGGTGGAATTAATTATTACAGTTTAAGTAAAACGGGATATTTGGAGCAGGCCGAATGGGGCTATGCCCTTGCCTTGCGCAGTTTTTTGATAGGTGAGCAATATCCCGACTGGACCTATCATTTAAACTCTACCATTAAAAGCGATTATAAAAAATGCCTGCAGTTTTTTATAGATAGCGAGTTCTCTTTAGATGAATATAAGGCCGTTGAACCACCCATTCATCCCCGTTTTGTAAGCACCGTAAATACTGAGCAACAGGATGAACTGGCTGCCGATTACCAAAAAGCGATTGAGCTATATGATCAAAAACAATTTGACCAGGCTTCTGACTTGTTTTACAAAGTAGCCATCAAAAAGCCGTTATACAAACGCGCATTTATTTGCGGTTTATACGCGTTGTTGCAAGTAAAAAGCTATAGCCGAGTTATTGAATTGGTTCAGCTAAAAGAAAAGGAAGAAGAATTAACGGGCGAGGAAGCTCCTTACGCTGGGCAGGCTTACTTAAAGCTTGGCAATTTTGAAAACGCATTTAAATATTTTCAGCGCAGTATTGATGAAAATCCCTTTGATGTATTGGCTTTGAACAATGCAGGCTTTTGTTTGAACAGGCTTGAAAAATTTGAAGATGCTATTCCCTACTTTGACGAGGTCATAGAATACGAACCCTCGTTCGCATTTGCCTTTAATAACAGGGGGCTTGCTAAAGTAAAATGCGGACAATCCAGCGACGGGTTGAAAGATATCCGTCATTCTATACAATTAATGCCGGACAATGCTTACTCGTACCGAAATTTAGGCGTTTATTATTTAGATAGACACGACAACAAATCGGCTTTGGAAAGTTTGAATAAAGCAAAACAACTTGACCCGAACGTAGATGAAATTGATGCATTGATTAAGGCGGCGCAAGCATAAACAGCCGGCAAATTTGCGCGCCGTACCCATGGCGCAAACCGAACGATTTCTCCTGCGTAAATTACGCAGAAAATTACCTTGAAAATATTCATTAAATAATGGCGTTTGCTTAAGGTTATGGCCCGGTAATTTTGTATTTATGCGAATCCTATAATTTTATAAACCCACTTTCGATGAAGCAATGCCTCCTCCTGTTGTTATGTGTATTATTTTCATTCAGCACTTTTGCATTTACAAACACCCCTCAAACTTACCTGGTAAGTTCAACGCTGGTTAAAAGCCACACCAAGGCAACGTTGACAGCGCTTTGGAAAAAGCACCACATTCCTAAAATTGCATTACCGGTTAGGAATGATGTTGACATTTATGAAATAATATATAAAGCACCGTGGGTTGATAGCACCACTTGGATTAATTGCTCGGGCATTGTGTATGTGCCCAAGGTAAAAGGCAAGAAACCGGCAACCTTTATGTTTGGCCATGGTACTGAAATAAGAAAGGGGCGCACTATAAACGATGAAGATTCGCAGCAAGGCATTGTGCTGGGCATGGCAGCTGATGGATACCTGGGGCTGTATGTTGATTATTATGGCATAGGCAAGGGTGACGGCCAGCACTTATACCAACACGCCTGGAGCGAGGGCATGGCCTTTTTATACATGCTTTATGCTGTTGAAGAATTTAAGAAGACTATAAATTTAGAAACCAATGGGCAACTTTTTTTAACCGGTTATTCGCAGGGAGGGCACGCTTCGTTTGCGGCGCAAAAATATATTGAAGCGGCGCACGACCCACGGTTTAAAGTAACCGCTACTTCACCTATGTCTGGCGCTTATGATATGACCGGTGAACAAGCGAAATACATGTTCCAGGAATATCCACGTCCGTTTTATTTGCCGTATTTAATTGTATCGTACCAAACCGCTTATCACATTTGGAATACAGATAATATTTATTCTGTTTTCAAAGCTCCTTACGACACCTTGCTGCAAGGTTTTTTTGGCCCTGTGCGTAATAAGGGCTATGATGATTTGGATAAAGTAATGCCGAAAGTGCCCAGCGACGTGGTAAAACCTGAATTTGTGGTCTCTTATAAAACAGACCCCAATTTTGCTTTTCTGAAAAGAGTAACAGAAAACAACCTGACTAATTGGAAACCCGAGGCGCCCGTGCAACTTTGTTTTTGCAAAGGCGACCGCGAAGTGAATTACAGAAACTCGGTAGCCGCTTATGACAGTATAACAGCCCGGGGTAAAAAAGACATTAAGCTGCTTAACCTAAGCGACCACCTTGACCATAACACCTGTGCAGCTTTTGCAGTGTTATCGATGAAGGCTTTTTTTGACCGTTACCGGAGACCAGGTGGCAATCCTAAAATGAAGGACCTTTCTCCTTTTAAAAAGTTTGCAGCTGGTATTGTAAAGAAGAAGATTGAGAAGGAGTACATTAAGAACCATAGTGACCACGCGTATATGTAGGAGCGGATACATTTAACCTATAAGGCGCCAAGATTATACAGGAAAGCCACAAAGCATGAATTTACTTTGTGGCTTTCCTGTTATAAAAACACAGGCAGTTGGTTGTTTGGCTGCAAAAGCAAATACCCGACAAAAGTTAACAACCCCGGCAAATTCTGGCATGGTTTCAGGTTTTGAGCCGAAAGGGCGAAAAAGATTGCCAAAGTTCAGAAAAAGTTACAGCGTTTAATTTATCTAAGTGATTGAAACGGCTTAAACGGTGGCAGATGTAGTGTTTTAGCCGATATTGACACCCCGTGGAGCGAGTTAGTGTAAAAAATCTTCCCAAATTCTTTTTAAGCGCTTTTGAAAATTGAATTAACTGTTTAGATTTGCGTCCCTTTTTAGGGGGTATTATGTCGTTTTTTGAATTTAATGCGTGAAAGTGAAAGTTTTTGACTCTGTAACAGGGTTAAACGGAAGGTTTCAAAATTGCCGAAGTAGCTCAGCTGGTAGAGCTACTGATTTGTAATCAGTAGGTCGGGGGTTCGATTCCCTCCTTCGGCTCATTTAGTGTTCTTTATTTGTAGTGTATACCGTTTTTGGGGAGATAGTCAAGTGGCCAACGACAACAGACTGTAAATCTGTCCTCTTACGAGTTCCAAGGTTCGAATCCTTGTCTCCCCACATTTTTCAGGCTTGCCTGATGTGTGAATAAGGCGGTTGGCGGGGACGCCAAACCGCGGAGGAAAAACGGTAAAAAATGCGGGAGTAGCTCAGTTGGTAGAGCGATAGCCTTCCAAGCTATAGGTCGCCGGTTCGAACCTGGTCTCCCGCTCATTAAAATGACCTTGGCCAATTGGTTATAGGAACAAGCCGCAGGAAGGGCTTGAACGGATGAAAGGTTAAACAAGCCGTTGTAGCTCAGTGGTAGAGCACTTCCTTGGTAAGGAAGAGGTCGCGGGTTCGATTCCCATCAACGGCTCATGTGAATGTTGAATTTGGAAGAGAAGTAGAAGTGGATAGGATGAAGTTCTTTAAAATACCCGGAGAAACAAAGAGTGAAAAGTCCCTTTTACGAGGATAAAAAGTGTATCATTAAAATCGACATAAACATTTAAAAAAAACAATTAAAAACAATAACAATGGCTAAAGAGAAATTTATTAAAGACAAGCCGCACGTTAACATCGGTACTATCGGCCACGTTGACCACGGCAAAACTACTTTGACTGCGGCAATCACGACTGTGTTGTCGAAAAAAGGTTTGGCAGAGGTAAGAGATTACTCTTCCATTGACAATGCCCCGGAAGAAAAAGAAAGAGGTATTACTATCAATACAGCGCACGTTGAGTATGCAACATCTAAGCGTCACTACGCACACGTTGATTGCCCGGGACACGCGGATTATATTAAGAACATGGTTACAGGTGCTGCCCAAATGGACGGAGCTATCTTAGTGGTAGCTGCTACTGACGGACCAATGCCTCAAACACGTGAGCACATCCTTTTGGCACGCCAGGTAGGTGTACCTCAGGTTGTAGTTTTCATGAATAAAGTTGACTTAGTTGACGATCCTGAGTTCTTAGAACTTGGTGAAATGGAAATTCGTGACCTTTTAACTTTCTACGGTTTTGATGGTGCAAACATTCCTATTATTCAAGGTTCAGCACTTGGTGCATTGAATGGCGAACCAAAATGGGTTGCTAAAATCGACGAATTGATGGATGCAGTTGATAACTGGATTCCGGTTCCTCCGCGTATGGTTGACCTTCCGTTCCTGATGCCGGTAGAAGACGTGTTCTCTATCACAGGCCGTGGAACTGTTGCTACAGGCCGTATCGAAAGAGGTGTAATCAACTCTAACGATTCAGTTGAAATCATCGGTTTACAGAAAGAAGGCGAAAAAGCGCTTACTTCAACTGTAACAGGTGTTGAAATGTTCCGTAAGATTCTTGACCGTGGCGAAGCCGGCGACAACGTTGGTTTATTGCTAAGAGGTATTGAAAAAGAAAACATCAAACGTGGTATGGTTGTTTGCAAGCCAGGTTCGGTTACTCCGCACACTGAATTCAAATGCGAAACTTACGTATTGAACAAGGAAGAAGGTGGGCGTCACACTCCATTCTTCAACCAATACCGTCCTCAGTTCTATTTCCGTACTACTGACGTAACAGGAGAAATCACGTTACCAGCAGGTGTTGAAATGGTTATGCCTGGCGATAACGTAACATTAACTGTAAAACTGATCTACCCTATCG